>Ga0208765_1000512_pt1 | contig 25597 bp, 16 predicted proteins | sample ETNtaG_2_FD_185783 | JGI IMG/M metagenome (GOLD analysis project Ga0208765, IMG submission 185783) | Marine microbial and viral communities from oxygen minimum zone, Eastern Pacific Ocean - ETNP201406SV203 (SPAdes) (version 2) | ecosystem: Environmental > Aquatic > Marine > Oceanic ...
TTTGACAAAGGACGCAAGTCTGTTAAAATCATCGACACCAGTCCTCCTTCTAATAGTGCGATTATTGACCACAGCGACAACGCTTGGTGCTTCCGTAATTTTTTGTTGCACTTTAGCTGCGGATACAACCACTTCATTAAGCCCTAGAGCACTGGAAAAAAGATTAAAATTAATACCCACCAGCTGGTTACCCTTAACCATGTCAGTCTCTTCATCTTCTTCAATGCCCAACTTCGCTGTAAAACTCGATTCACCTGAGTCTCCGGAACCAACATCACTGGCAGAAACATATATCTCCATAGAGTTTGATTCATAGCCAATGTAATCTGCCCTGAGAGAGTATTTACCGATGGGGACGTTTTCGATAAGATAGCTTCCTAAGGAATCCGTTGTGGCACCCATTGAAGTACCACTTAGGTAAACATTAGCACCGGCAAGGGGCATAGAATCACCCGTTACCTTGCCCGAAATCGATCCTGTATCTGCAAATAGAAAAGATCCCGTAATGATGAAAAGTATTTTTAATATTTTGAGCATTTTTTTCTCCTTTAAAATATGCGCATTTCTAGATTACGGATTTTACCAAATATATGGTGTTATACTTAGGTTTTTGTGATTTGTGAATATGGGTTGAAAGTGGTAAAGTGTTTTCATCCATCTTATAGGCAGCGATGAATAAATACACCAATTCACTTAGACAGATCTGGTGCAATACATGATATATCTAACCCTAAAAAGGCTCACATCATCATTCAAAATGTAATATACCAGTCTAACCAGGGTAACTAAAAAATCAAACTATGGATAGTTAGGGTTGGCCAGCTCTTCTTCATAGGGTATCGAAAGATAATGCCAGGTCTCTGTTCCTAGCATGTGCCATGGGAGCTCATTAGGAAACCGATTCTGATCCATGAGCCTCTGTCCCTGGCAAAACAATTCTTTGTCCCGCTCATGAAGAAGCAAACTAAAATCAATGCTCTCAAGGCTAAAAAGTCCGTACGATGCTCTCACTGTATTAACAGCATCAAGAGCGCTTACACCCACAGCTTCATTTCTCAAGGCAAGCTCAGCCAATATGAGATGGTTCTCCTGCCAATTTACAATAGAGATTGGTGAATCTGCATCAGGATATTTTGTTTGAAAATACCGTACATATTCTACACCTGGTGTCATTGAAGCGGCAGACATCGGCAGTCTAACACTCTCCTCCGGTTCAGTGGGACCATTATATACTCCGTCACCCTGCCCCACATCTGCGCCGGGGACCGCACAGTCTATAAATGTTTCTGTACTATCCCACACACCATTACCGTTTGCATCTTCAAAATCTTCACCCAATAAGTACTTAAACCTTGAGCCAAGAGTCCAACTGGTTCTAAAGTTCCCTGTCCGTTGCCAATACCAATTAGGCCAGGGCCATTCTTCTCCAGAAAGACCTTCAAATGGTGCATCGCCATCTTGCAGTCCCTGGGAAGCGTGTACTGCTGCCACAGAATAGTTCCCGCCATAGAGGTGTAAACGGCCAATCAAAGAGTGCACCACCTTTGTCTGGTAATCATTGGCAAAGACTAATGCTGAATCAAAATATGCCAATGCCATTTCGTATAGCTCGCTTGAAGGTATAAAAGCGCTGCCGTTTAGCGTTGCTCCACCATCACCCGGGTAATTAGGCCCTCGACCATAGTAACTTCCAAGAAGATAACAGGGCAACCCCTGGTATAGATATGCTGTATAGTATCCTTCTGCTTCTGCCGCTTCTTCACCATCCATAATATCCAGTTTTTCTTTTAATATATGTGCTGACCTCCAAGCCAGGGCTATGGCTTCATAGGGACGAACATATGTTCCTTGTGTATGGTCAAAAAAACCATTATCTATGTATTCACCTCGGGTACCGGTAGTGCCCTGGACTTTCCCATCATTTACTAATTCATCTGAAAGTCCATCCGCCCATAGAGAGACATAAGTATGGGCATATGAATATTCATTTAATACGCCGGTAATAAGAAATGGTATATTGGATGGATCATTAATATCATCATCGCTTACATAAGACACTGAAGGGGCCGTATTCTCAACAAAGGACTCACACCCGGTGATTAAAATTAAGATCTGCATTATTATTAGTATATTTTTCATCATTCTAGAACCTTACGTTTATACCAAAATTATAAGTAGTCGGATGAGGCATCGTATGGGCTTCAATGCTTCTATAACCTGTTTCACTTATGCCTATTGGCTCAGTGATCGCACCAACCGCATTTATTTCTGAATCGATCCCAATGGTTCCCGGAGGTCTCCATAGTTTAAGATTCTGGGCTGAAACAAAGACCCTCAATCCTGAGATCGCATTATCCAGTTTCAGCATAGGAAGGAGACGATCTAGGTTAACACCAAGGTTGACTTCTCTTAGCCTGGTAAAGCTACCATCTTCTCCAAAATTAGTGATATGAGATGGGTGGTTAAGTGCAAATTCATTGGCTGCGGCTTCCCACTCTGCTTCCCTGCCTGGAATAGCCACAGGCAGCGGAGGCACTGCCCCTCCGGTTGCTGCATATAAATCATAGTTTACCGTCCCTACAACTTCATCTTCTTCAACAACCGGAGTAATCTGACGGATAAATTGAAATGGCAGAACATTCATACCTGCAAATAGCTCATCAATTCCAAGCTTCTGTATGGATTGCAACCAGGCAATGTGACCATTATTATTGGGAGCAGTGGCCCACCACATTCCTCCTATTCCAGTCATAAATCCTGTTTTCCTTTCAAAGAGCATAAAAAAGTCGAAGATCTTATAGTTAACACTCATGGAGAGATTACCCGTATGCTGGGGTACGGACCTGCCAAGCATACCTTCATCTTCTGTGATAACTCCGTTAAGAGGATCAAAATAGGGTACCATCCCCGTCATACCCAATAGTGCAAGGTCAAAGGTATCAATCTTTGCTCCAAATACTTCCTTCCCCCAGAGAGTATATTTTGGGTACCCTTCCCTGGTTGTCATGATCCCATATCTGTCAAAGATCGGTTCGCCCATTTTTTTCACAATATTATCATTCCAGCTGTATGATGTAGTAACATCTACACTGAGATCTTTCTTTTTTATCGGCGACAGTTTTAATAGTGTTTCAAAACCTTCCATCTCCATGCTCCCTACGTTTTCTGGTTTTGACAGGTTACCATAACCCATCGAAGGAGCTAACGGAATATAGATTACTGAGTTTTCTGCCCACTGTTGATAAGATGTAAACTCAAGGGATAAGAGACTCTTCCATGTCAGATCAAGGCCCCACTCTAGTTCGCTGATCTTTTCAGGCTCAATATCCGGGTTGCCAACCTTTGCAATCGACGCCCCGGAACCATATCCACCAACCATGCCGGACCACAAAAGTCGCTGACCATCATCATGATTTGGCAATACCCCGCTCTCACCATAGGCAATGCGAAACTTTAACAATTGAAACTGTGGGGGCACAAACCCGAACTTGTCCAGCCTGGTTGAAAAACGTAATCCTGGATAGCCTATAGACCTGGATGATGCTCCCAATGCAGAGCTATAGTCTTTTCTGTAGCTGAATGTTAGATAGTATTGATCATATATAGACACTTCTTCTGTGAATATTCCTCCTGCATCCCTTGAATTACCAAGCCATTCACCAGCAACCGTTATATCTGTTGCGGAACCAATATCAGTCACGGCGCTTTGTCCAAAATAGTCTCTATAAATCTCCATCCCCTGCCACGTACGGTCAAAAAACTGTGCAGACAGACTGGTCGTAGCAACAATAGGTCCACTAGAAAAATTATGTGCAGCTCCTATATCATAGTTCACACTTGTTTCATCAGATTTTTGCATCGCTTTTGAACCAAGACTATTTAGTCCATAAGTATAATCAGATGTATATAACCTTGAGTGATCTCTTTGAACATCATCCACCCCAATCTTCCCTCTAACCGCGAAGGTATTCAGCCCATATTTATTTAATTTTTTAAAAGGATAGTAGGTTAGGCTTGCTGAACTTATTAACCTTTTGGATTTCAAGTTAATACCTAGGTCTGAGACAGCGGCACTATCTGCTTCTTGCCATGGTTCAAAAGCCACTAATGTATTATACAATATTCCATAAATATGGTTATCACTAGGAGGGACCCTGGAATCAAGGATGCTGTATGATGAATTTAAGCTTAGCTTTAGATTATCCTGAGGAAGAAAGTCAAAGTTTGCCCTTAAGGTGGAACGGTCAAATTTATTATTATCCTTCCATATAATCATTCCTTCTTCATGGCGCCTGGAAAAAGAACCAAAATAGCGAGACTTATAATCACCACCGCTGATACTGAAATAATCATCATTAATTGCACCATCAGATAAAAGGCTGTGAAACACATCCCGGTTCTGGAAACCTTCATCAACCTCAAATTCAGGACTATTTCTACCTGTGGTGTGTTTATAGTTAAACGTTGGTCCGTCTTCACCAGCCACCCCTTTTTTTGTCTCAATAAAAACAATGCCGTTTGAGCCGTTCGTACCATAGCTCGTGGCGGCAGCTGGGCCCTTCAGGATCTCAATATTCTCAATATCGTCCGGATTAAAATCAAGCAACGTAGATACTCCTTGCCCTCCAGTAAAATTTTTCCCAGTCTCATCATTTGATACTCTCATGCCATCAATAAAAATAACAGGCTGTTCGCTTCCATTCAATCCTCCACCTGCCCGCATATCAAACCGGAATCCTCCTCCAACAGTACCTGATGCTTTGCGTATGTCCAACCCTGATACCTTAGCATATACCAGAGAACCAAAATCGGTATAAGACGTAGATTCATTAAAACGTCTCGGTTTCATCCTGGTTACAGCTACTTCTGAGACTTCCACAGAGCGCTCAGACGCTATACCGGTTACAACAACTTCTTCGCTGTTAAATACATCTTCTTCCAAACTGAAATCAATTCCATCCAGAGTTTTACCCTTTATGATTCCAGACTCGGAATCATCATCTGCTTCATCAAGGCCCATTTTTTCAAGGTAGGACTCATCAGACTCAATACCACCTTTAGTATCAAACGCAGAGATATAAATAGATTTCTTCCCAGACCGATAACCAATGTAATCACAGGTCAAGGTATACTTACCAACAGGAATATTTTGGATATTATAGTAGCCAGCAGAATCTGTTGAAGCACCTAATGAAGTACCCAGCAGATATACATTGGCACCCCAGAGCGGTTCGCCATACTGACTCTGCGCCGTACCAGAAACAGATCCTCCATCAGCAAACAAGCGTAATGTAATAAAAAGCGATAAAATTAGAATTGGTTTTTGCATGTACTATCTCCCTAACATAAAAGTAATAATCCAACAATTATCCAGCATTTTACAAATTATATCATGGTGAAGTAAAGTATTAGAATAACAGATAGATTAATTGTTTTAGTTCAAAATTAGATAAGTTGATATTCTAACTGTCAATATTGATGAAGGTTTAATGAGCTTTTTTATATTATGCTGGATTCAATTTCCTATAAACTTCCAAGATTTTTACATTCCAATAATTTTTCTCTAAGAATGCTTTTCTAAGTGTTCGGTCTTTTATTTTGAATGATTGTTCCATAATGATATCATAGGCATCCAGGATATATTGTTTAGCATCATCAGTCCTATTATTAACTAAAAACGCGTTAACCAAGACATCATAATATTCCATTTCTTCAAATGTGCTACCTCCCTTTAATTCTTCCTGAATTAAAGCAATATATCTCTGTGATTCTTCAGACTGACTAATGGCATGATAGTTCAAGGCATTAAATGCTTTTGGAATGACTCTCATGGTCAAATCAAAGTCCGGGGGTATATTTTCAATAATAAAATCAAAATGCATAATTGATTTTTTATGATCCCCATTATAATAACTATATCGACCTGAATAATAATTAGATAATAGAACCATAAATGGAATTCTTAGTTGATCCGTAAGTGTGGTTATTTTACCTAAATAATGAAAGGTACTATCAATCTGATCACGGTAATAATAAGATTCCGCCATCCGTACATAGGCACCAAAACTAATCAGTTCCTGGTTCAAATTTTCTGCAATATTATAAGACAATTGAGTATGTTTATGTGCATTATCCAGGTCTCCTATCCTGCGAAAAAAATCTGAATACATTCCTGCTACCAATTGTATTGCTTCCTGTTTTTTATATTTTATTGCCAGTTCATTTGCTTCATCCAAAATAGACTTGCCTTTTTCTAATTGCCCATTTTCAAGTAACAGGTCTGCATAATTAGGTAGCACCAATGGCAAATCATGTTTATCTCCATATTTCCTAGCCATATCAACGGATATATTCATGTATTTCAAGCCTTCATCTTTTTTACCCTGTTTGATAAGAAGATTGGACAAATGCCTTGATGCATCAGTTACACCTTTTTTATAATCTATTTTTTCCGCAGTCTCATAGAACTGTAAATAATAAGCTGCAGCTGAGTCTAAATTGTTTTTCCCGTATTCATAGTAAAAACCATGTTGCTCATATCCCTGTCCAACCGAAATATAATTTTTTGTTTTAGCACCAATCTCAACCGCCTTTTTAGAATATTCCCGCATCTCTAGGAAATTTCCCTGCCTGAACGAGATCCAGCCCAATAATGACCATGATGAAGCAAGCTTATTATCAATATCAGTTGACATTTTTAGTAAACTTTCAGCCATTTGCCAATCTTCAGAGTTTTGCTGATGCTGAACCTTGTATTTGCCCTTCAACATATATTCATAGGCAACCGGGTCTGCCTTATAGCTCTCACTGATTAACTCATGGTCACTTTTTTTATAGGTCAACTTGTTTGAAAGGCTGTCTGCCAGATTACCTACAATGAGGGATGCATTTTCGATACTTTCCGTCCATTTATTACCAAAAAGAGTCACATTTTTATTATGATCCTGTAACTGGCATCGAAGGTTAAACTTTTCATTTGCCTTATGAATGCTGCTGGTTAAGGTAAAGCTCACATCCAATTCTTTTGCAATATCACCTTCAGATAAATCAGAATTTTTATATTTAGTTACAGAATTCATCGATGCAACACGGATATTCCCAAGGCGACTCATTTCAACAATGAGATCTTCTGTCAATCCATATGCCCAGGGCTCATCATCTGCATTTCCCAGGTTCTTCATGTAAAAAATTGCAATAGATGGTATTTCATCTTCATCTGCAGAAAGGCCAGATAAACCCATAAATCCCAATGCAATGACCCCAATTATAGATGCAGCTACGCCTAGGATTGAGAGTGTATTCCATTTAAACCCTGCCTTTTCTATAGGTACGAGTTTAGCTTTTACTTGTGTCAAATCTGTCTCTGGCAGTCCATGGGAAATAATACAATATGCTTTCACTTCCTGTGAGATACCCTGTAATTGGGGTTTTCCAAGGTATAATGTTTTATAGCTGGGGTCTCTTTCAAGAGCGGCATTTACCCGGCCGGATATAGCAATACCGCCTGATGCAGAAAAAGGTTCAATACGGGAAGCAATGTTTACATCATCTCCAATAACATCGCTACCCTGGAAAACGACTTCGCCCTGGTGAATACCGATTCTTAGATTAAGGTACTCTACTGACTTTACCTGTTTCTGAATTTTAATTGCACATTCTACTGCATCAAGATTTGTTTCAAATGAAAGCAGTAATCCATCTCCAATCTCCTTAAGCCATTCACCATTATGTGAGTCAACAATAGGTTTTAATAGATCACGCTGTTTTTCTAATAGTGCAAGCGCTGCAGGTTCATTTTCAGCTGACAGTTTGGTAAACCCAACTATATCGGTGAAAACAATCGCAGCCAGTTTGCGTTTAGACTCGGATTCCATTGGGATATCTTATTAATAACTTCCTAACCATAGACTTTAATATATAAACCTTTGTTAAATGTGATTGGAAATAAAACATTAGTTTTTTCTGCTTTCTTAACTTTTTTACGATCACTTCAACAGAACCATTTTTTTTATTTTATTAACTCCACTAGCCCTTAACAAATAAAAATATATACCTGCTCCAGCCAACTCACCGGTATCATTTCTTCCATCCCAGGTTACGGACCAATTTCCTTGATGCTTTGATTCATGCATAAGACTCTTAACCGTATTACCCATTACATTAACCACAGACACTGTTACAAATGCAGAATGCGGTAAATAAAATGTAATATGGGTATTTGGATTAAAAGGATTAGGATAATTGGGAAATAATTTGACTTGCTCCGGAAATTGCTGTGTTTCATTAATCCCAACAGCATCATCCAATGAAATATCAAACACTCGAGGCAAATGATCGGAAGCTTCCTGGGTGTCATTCCATTGGAGACCATATTCGTTCAAGGTTTCAGTGTCCATGGCAAGCGTGTTTAGGGTGTAGTGTTTCCCAGTATCTATCGTGGCATCAGAGTAAAATATATAATCCAGTTTCCCCGGATTATATGACGATCCATCGGAGCGCCAGGTGTAACCCATCCGACTATGTGTATGACGGGAAAATAAATCAACGATTGCTGTAGAGTCCCAGTCTGGAAGATAATCTTCACCATATGAATCTTCATCTTCAATATCGCCGGTCCGTATTGTTTCTACCTGCTGACGGTAGCCCACGTAATTAAAGTCTCCAACATGAACAAAGGGAGTGCCATATTCTAGATCAAAAGGGCCTGCGCCTTGAGTGACCCAATCCCGCCATATGCTTGAAAATTCATCCACCTGCTGCTGGCGATCTTCATTGTTTGAGCAACAGGATAAATGGGAATTGAAGATCAGTAGATTTTTCCCAAGCTCATCTTCAGTATTCAAAAGCGCTGCCATTGTACGCTCTGAGCTAATCATATTGGCATCTTCAAGAATTGAAAATCTGGAAAGCACAACCAAATCTCTATAGGTCCAACTGGCATGCCACTCATCTTCCGGGAACCAGGACTGTATAACATCATCGATCTCATTCCAATCCCAGTGCTCCTGAAGAGCGACCACATCTGGATCCAGGGCCTGTAATATTCGTTTAAAATGAAGCTGCCTTTCTTCATTAATAATGCCATCATTCCAGGTATTATAGGACACAATTCGGATATCATCATCATGCAACCGCTCAAGCGGTCTAGGCTGAGGATAGGGTACAGCATCTTCACCGATACTGAAATATACTCCGCCTGATTCATCAGGAATGAAATCAGAATTGTCTTGCCCTTCAGATAAAATAATCTTTCCTTCCGTGAGAACCTGGGAACTATTCATCGTTAATGGCCCCGACTCCCTTGATATAGCTATCTCAAACTCCGTGGATGTGATAGTTGGTCCAATCCGCAGTGTCAGGTCATTTTGCCACAATTCGACCTGTTGACCATTAACATACTGGTAGCCCCAGCGCTCTCCAAAAACCCAATCCAATTCTGCACCTATACCATGGATATCTTGACCTGTTGATGGATCATTATCTGCATCAATATAGAGATGAAATTCATTCCAGTCTTGCATTAAGAATTCGCCTTCATAAAAATTGAAATACATAAATAAAAAATCCATATCATAGGTGATTTTTATTTCAGCAAAATCAGCAGTTACAGCATCACCTTCTACATCTGTATATGCAACAGTCACATCTTCCCAATCATCAAATAAACCATCAATTGTAATCGGATGCCCACCAAATAATAATGAAAATAAAAAAGGGCCAGCCACAAAAAGGCACAGCCCCGGTTTATGGTTTTTAATGGTCTTGGGCTTAAACATCTAGCATATCAAGGACAAGCCTAACACCCCAGCCTGTTGCACTACCCTTTGGATGGATACTATTGGGTTTAACACCCCAGGCCATGCCGGCAATATCAAAATGAACCCAGGGAATATTATCATCAACAAATTCTTTTAAAAAGGCACCTCCGGCAATAGACCCGGCCTGCATGGGTGCACCCGTATTTTTAACATCTGCGATGTCACTCTGAACCTGCTTGCAAAATTCCGGCCAGAGCGGGAATTCCCATACCTTTTCACCAGTAGATTTTGATGATATCTTTACTTTTTCCATAAGACCTTCATCAGTACCCATGACACCCGTAGCTATGTGCCCTAAAGCAACCAAAACTGCTCCTGTCAGGGTCGCAAAATCCAGAATAAACTCAGGCTTATAATGTTTTGAAGCATATGATAACCCATCTGCAAGGATCAATCGGCCTTCCGCATCCGTATTGAGTACTTCAATGGTTTTTCCATTATATGCCTTCAATATATCACCAGGTTTATATGCCTTTGCACCCAGCAGGTTTTCTGTTGATGGTACAATGCCGACCACATTCAGTGCAGGTTTAAGCATCGCAAGTGCCTTAAATACACCCAGCACAACAGCCGAACCGCACATGTCATATTTCATTTGATCCATTTTAGCTGCCGACTTGATGGAGATACCACCCGCATCAAAGGTTAGTCCCTTACCCACAATGACTTTTGGTTTTTCATCACCGCCATTCAGGTATTCCAGCACTATAAATTTTGGAGGTTCATCCGTTCCCTGGGCTACTCCGGCAAGTCCGCCCATTCCCATTTCTGTGAATTCTTCACGATCAAAAACCCTAAGGTTCATACCGCCTTGGTCAGCAATTTCTTTAGCAGTTTCAGCCAAGCGCGAAGGAGTGGTTACGTTCCCCGGGTGGTTTCCAAGATCCCTTGCAAGGCAAACTGCATTGGCGATGGCTACTCCTTTTGTAATATCTTCTTTGTTGCACCCTAAGACGGTAGCAGACTTGAGTTCAAAATTATTTTTTTCTTTTGTTTTGTAATCCAGGAATTGATAGCTGCCTAATACAAGTCCTTCCCCTACAGCTTGGCAATGGCTGCAGTCAATGCACAGACATTCGATTGCAACCGTATCTACTTTTTTCCCTATTGCAGCCCGGGAAGCTTTTCCAGCTGCCACTCGAACAGACATTGCATTATACTTTTCTTTCTTGCCCAGTCCCAAAAGCAGAACTCGTTTCCCTTCCAGGTAAAATGTATGTGACTCACCACTTTTTCCTTTAACATCTCCTATCTCGAGTGCCTGGGCAAAAGCCCCGTTTGAAGCAGTGTTGATCTCTTGAGCCAAGGGTGTAAAACTTTTGTCTTCAAAAACACCGACGGCAATAAGTCCTGCATCTGTTTCATTCCATTTATCATTGGATAGGTTTACAGTTGTAATGTGAGCCATATGGTTCCTTTTATTATTTTATGAATTATACTAGTCTGAAACTTAAGGATACGTCTGATTCCTGTCATAAGGATAATCTACATTTTATAGGTAAAAAGTTTGTTCTAACTTTATCATTCCTCTTATGACCTTTATTAATATTAACTCAAAAGAGCGGCGCCCAGTCTTCCTGTTGTTTATCATGTTTTTTGCAACTGTTGCAGCCAGCATTACAGGATCTGCAGTACGGGATGCTGTCTTCCTGATCCAGTTTGATAGATCATTCCTTCCCATCATGTATATCCTTATTGCAATGGTGATGGCGGGAGTAATCACAGTTTACAAAAAATATACTTCCAGTCAGGATCGAGTTTCATTGATCACAATTTCAGGGCTTCTTTTTTCAGTCTCATTACTGTTTTTCCAATCTAATCTATCCGGATGGATGATACCTGTTTTCTACGTATGGATGGAGATTATCACTGTTTTTTCAATCCTACAGTTCTGGCTCCTTGCCGGTGAAGTATTTAACCCAAGACAGGCAAAACGGATTTTTCCACTGGTTATTGCAGGAGGATCTTTTGCGGGTATGGGCGCTGGCTACAGTATCAAACCCTTTGTGGAAGTGTATGGATCTGAAAATCTTTTATACATGACCATTTTTTTTATTGGTCTCAGTGTTGTGATAAGCCAACAGGTTAGGCCATTTAGGATAGGTGGACAGGGTGAATTGGATCAATCAGACATGCTAGTAAATAAGCAGAAAATAAAATTTGATCCTTATCTAAAAGCCATCGCTTTAATGGTTGCATGTTCAGCTTTTATATCAAAAATAGTAGATTACCAGTTTAAAATAATGGCAGCAACCGAATTCCCAACCCAGAATGAGCTGCTAAATTTTTTTGGAGCCTATTATATGGCAACCGGTGCAGCGACCCTTATGATGCAGATATTTGTCAGCGGTTTCATTCTGACCCGGTTTGGTATTTTGGCAGGGTTATTGGTATTGCCCTTAACCCTCGCAGTTGGATCTGCAGGATTTTTTATGGCTGGAACGCTCCTTGCAGTATTTATTGCAAAATTTTCAGACCAGGTGTTCAAATTCTCTATCAATAATGCTGTTCAGGAAATCCTTTGGCTCCCCTTTTCTCCACAAAAAAGACGGCAATCAAAACCTATAATTGATGGCTCCATACGTTCGGGTCTTGAAGGATTGGCAGGACTCATGATCTTTGCCCTGGTATCGGTAAAACTGATCCCGGAATCAAAAATTTATTTATTGAGTTTAATTGTCATTCTAGGTATTGCTCTTTGGTTATGGAACTGTTTCAAGTTAAAAGATGGATATGTCAATTCTTTGATGGCTTCCATAGAAAACAGGCAACTGAACCTGGATCATGTAGAATTTGATATTAATGACGCCCATATTGTGGATACGCTGGAACAGACCCTAAGGGATAAAAACGAATTCAAACAGCTTTTTGCCCTGGACCTGCTTTGGACACTTCCTTTGGAGCCCTGGAAGCACACAATAAGAACCTTATTTTCTACCGGATCTTTAGCTGTGAAACGGGGCGTCCTTGAATTGACTTGGCGGCAACCAGAGATTTTACCTGATCAGCTGATAATAGAAAATATCCATTCGAATGATGAGCTAACCCCATTTACCATCTCTTGTGCTGGAGATAGATGCATTTATAAACAAGTAGAAAGATTACCCCAATATTTGGAAAACACTTCAAATGCTCTCCGATCCTCTTCCGCTGTAGCAATATTAAAACAGAAACCAGATGACAAGGAAGCTCGGGCGGCCCTGGATCTGATTTTAGATGAAGGCAGTGAAAATAACATTGTGGAAACCCTTGGGTTTATGAAAGGATTGATCGGTTTTATGTCACAAAACCAATTTCTCAGGTTTTTAACACACAAATCGGATAACATTAAAAATGCTAGTTTATACCTTATAGAAAATAATCCTGACAATTCTTACCTGGACTCCGTTATTCAATCACTGGCAAAAGCATCCACATTCAGCCAGGCAGAAAAATCACTTTTGGCCTTTCCGGAAAAAACATCTTTGATGCAATTGGATTTTCGATTGAAGGACCCCGACTCTTCTACTGAATTAAGGGCAGGGATATTAAAAGTATTCCATCATTATCATAGAACTGATGTAATCAACATAATTATATCCATTATGGATGACCCTGAACTGCTGATCCTGGAAGAAGCCAGTAACGCCCTGGTTAACCTTTCAAAAAATACTACCTTGGTAAAATCCGATCTGGAAACCATTGATCTTAAAGTTTACACTGTTGCCAAACGAGCCTATCAGCTCTACCAGTTCAGTCACCATATTAAAGATGATCCAGATGCATTGCTTTTATTGGATCATATTGAAAGTGACCTGGGTATGCTGATTCCCATTCTATTTAAGCTCGGCACTTTGAAGGATCCTGACATACCCATTGAAACCTACATACGGTACGTGGAGAGTAATGACTCCGAATTACTGCCCATCGTTTTGGAACTGATTGAATCAACCTTCTCTACTGAAAACAGAAAAGTCTCCCTGCCATTAATAGACCCCGAATCAGATCCAATTAAAGCGGGGCAGGAATTATTTCCCGATATGATCAATTCAGCGGAACAGATGCTCATATTTTGGACGGAGAACCACCATTATTGGAAAACGGGTATTGCTATACATTATCTATTAAAAAAAGAGAATACAAGTATACTTAAAAAAATAAATTGGAGTAAAATACCAAGAACTATTTTTACTGCCCAGTTTTACAGACAGTCCGAACAAGACTATTTAAATCGAAATTTCCTTAAAAAATCATTTTCAAACCAGGAGAATAAAACCATGTATTCAATCCTAGAAAAAACGATCATTTTAAAATCTGTCGATCTTTTTAATACGATACCGGGTGACGTATTAACCAAAATAGCACAGATCGCAGAAGAAATACGAACTGGAGATAAATATAAAATCTTTATGGAGGGTGATCATGGAGATTCCATGTTTGTAATTATTTCAGGAAAAGTTAATGTGGTTCAGAATGGGCAATCTATTGCTGTTTTAGCAGATGGGCATTGCATTGGTGAAATGGCATTATTAGATCAGGAACCACGCTCCGCAGATGCCATTACCCTGGAAGAATCGATTTTACTAAAAATTAACCAGGAAGGATTTTATGAGTTGATGTCTAGCAGCCCTGAGATCATGAAGCAAATTGTGAAAATCCTGACCCGACGTATACGGGAAATGAATAAAAAACTTACCGATGCCCGGACGTAAGACTCTCAACAACGCTGGGATCTGCTAGCGTTGAAGTATCTCCCATGTTCTCCAGGTCTCCTTCAGCAATATTTCTTAAAATCCGACGCATGATTTTCCCAGACCGAGTTTTGGGGAGTGCTGGTGTGAACTGAATTTCATCCGGCTTTGCATGGGGACCGATCTCTTTCGTGACTGAAGCCAATATATCCGCATGAATTTCATCAGACGGATCCATGCCTGTCATAAGAGTGACAAACGCATAGATACCCTGTCCCTTAATATCGTGTGAAAATCCCACAACCGCTGCTTCAGCAACACCATCCGCCTTACCGATAGCTCCTTCCACTTCAGCAGTGCCAATTCTGTGCCCTGAAACATTCAATACATCATCCACACGCCCTGTGATCCAGTAATACCCGTCTTTATCACGTTTTGCTCCATCTCCCGTGAAATAATATCCCGGAAATTGTGAAAAATAAACGTCAAGAAATCGATCATGGTCACCATAGATAGTACGCATTTGACCCGGCCAGGATGATTTGATCGCCAGTAATCCTGAAACATCATTCCCTTTAATTTCCTGTCCATCTTCCGACATCAGTACAGGTTCAACCCCAAAGAATGGAAATGTGGCCGATCCCGGCTTTGTAGGTGTTGCCCCAGGCAGGGGTGTGATTAATATTCCACCCGTTTCTGTCTGCCACCAGGTATCAACGATCGGACATTTTCCTTTTCCAACAATCTCATGGTACCAGGTCCATTCCGGTTCTTTGATGGGTTCTCCCACTGTACCCAGTAATCTCAGTGAAGAAAGATCTCTGGCTGTCACCCAGTCATTTCCTTCCTTCATTAGCGCTCGAAGAGCCGTAGGCGCCGTATAAAATTGATTAACCTTGTGTTTATCAACTACATCCCAGAAACGACCAAAATCGGGATAATTAGGGACGCCTTCAAACATCACTGTCGTGGCCCGGTTTGCCAGCGGACCGTAAACAATATAGGAATGACCGGTGATCCAGCCCAGATCAGCTGTGCACCAGTAGATATCACCGGGCTTGTAATCAAAGACCATTTCATGAGTGAACGAAGCGTAGGTCAAATAGCCTCCCGTTGTATGAAGTACTCCTTTAGGTTTTCCGGTAGATCCTGAAGTATATAATATAAATAGGGGATCTTCTGAATCCATAACTTCCGGTTCACAATTGGCTTCTACGCCCGACACTGCTTCGTGCCACCAGATATCCCGGTTTGCATCCATCTCTACAGGTTCACCTGTCCTGCTGACAACAACCACGTGGTCTATGGATGGGGTTGCCGCAACTGCATTATCTGCATTCACTTTCATGGGAATAGTCTGCTTTGTTCCCCGGACACCTGTGTCCTGTGTAACCAGAATCTTGCATTCAGAATCATTTATTCTATCCCGGAGAGAGTCACTGGAGAAAGCACCAAACACCACTGAATGAACAGCGCCAATCCGTGCACAGGCCAATACAGCCACTGCCAATTCAGGAATCATCTGCATATACAGGCACACCCTATCCCCTTTTTCTACGCCCATAGACTTCAATGCATTTGCAAATTGGGACACATCTCTCAGCAGTTCATTATATGAAAATTTCCTGGACTGATTGGGATCATTACTTTCCCAGATAATTGCTGTTTCATCCCCGTGACCATTTTCAATGTGTCGATCGATGCAGTTATAGCAGGCATTCAGTTTTCCACCGGAAAACCATTCGATCCTGCCCTGGACAAAATCAAAATTTCGAACCGTATCCCAGGGCCTGATCCAGTGGATCCTTTGCGCTGTTTCAGCCCAGAAATTTTCAGGGTCTTCAATGGATCGCTTATATATCTCATCATATCGATCAAATGAAGGTATGTGTGCATTTTTTGATGCGTTTTGTGTTGGAGAGAATGTATTTACCATGGCACCGAACTAACCTATAATTTTATTATGATTCACTTTTTTGAAAGATCCGTCATCAAGCTTCTTAACCGATACAAAGGTAAACTGGGCAGTACAGGCTAAAGCTTTTTCCACACTCTTTGTTTCCTTGAACGCATCAATCTGGATGAGAATGGAAGATCTGCCCGTTTTAAGGATCCTTGCTTCAAAATTGACCCAGTTTCCAACGTATACCGGTTCTTTGAATTCTATGGCATCAATTGCCCGGGTTAAAGCGACTTCTGCATCCGTATCTTTCAGGAATCGATGCACAGCCTTGGAAGCAGAAATATCCATCCAGGAAACCATCTGGCCCCCAAAAAGAGTACCAATCACATTAGCATCCTGGGGCATTACGAGTTGGGAATAGCGTATAATCATTTAATCACCTTAACATTAATATATAAAATTATAAAAGAAAATCCCCCAAATACTGAAAAGTTATTGGGGGATTATAGATAAATTGGAAAAGTCCTTATATTTTTCTAATAACATTCAGCATTCTATTAAAAAGAATCTACCCTGAAAAAATAGATGAAAAAGACAAAGCCCCGTTGAAAAACCCTCGGAAAAAACTGTTTTCCCTGAAGAGCACGCCACATCAACGGGGCTAAATCGTAATTGAACTTAATTCTAGAAAAATAAATTGAGCAATATTATTTTATATTTTTATTCATAATAAGGTTCTAAATAGGATCCGCATCAGGTTCATTCACATTTCTCATTAGCAAAAACCCAATAAAGAAAAATATAAAAACAACTGCAACTCCATAGCGCTGGGATGAAAAATATTTAGTAAAAATACCTAGCAGCATCGGGCCAAGAAACGATGTGAGTTTTCCAGAGAATGCAAAAAAACCGTAAAACTCATTAATCTTATCTGGTGGGGTCAATCGACCCATCAATGAACGGCTGGCAGATTGGTTCGGACCCGCGAACAAGCCCACAATGATACCAGATACCCAGAACAATAATTTAGAATTGGCAAACACAGCAAGAAGCACCGCTATCATCAGTCCAATTAAACTGATCTGGATTGTCAGCTTACCTCCAATCATATCATCGATGTACCCCATTAAGAACGCACCTGACCCCGCAGCAATATTGAGCACAATACCAAAGATCATAATCTCGTTAAATGTAAACCCAAATGTCCCAGACGCATATATGGCACCAAAGGCAAAAATGGTGACCAGGCCATCATTGTAAATCAACCGTGAGATTAAAAACCTGACCGTGTTTTTATAAATTTTTATTTCCTGGAAAGTCTTCTTTAGTGCCTGAATAGAATTCAATACAACGACGCCGATTCTGTTTGCCGATTCTATTTTTTTTTCTTTTAGATATAATATCGCCGGCAAAGTAAAAATAAAAAACCAAGCCGCAACTAAAATATTTGTGCCACGAATATGCTCACCCGTGTCAATATCCAATCCAAACCAGGGAACATCAGAGCTTACAAAGCCTACCATCGCAACGAGCATTGCCAGTAGCCCACCCAAATAACCTGCTCCCCAACCGATACCAGAAATTCTTCCTATCTTTTTCCGGGACACAATTTCAGGTAAATACGCATTATAGAAAACACCCCCAAGTTCAAAGTTTACATTCGCAATGACCACCAGTATTAGTGCAAACAAAATCTGACCCTTTATTGGAAAAAATAATAAAGCGGTGGCACCTATGCTCATATAAGTTGTTAGGGTAAGGAAGATTTTTCTATATCCGCCCTTATCGGCTATTGCACCAAGTATTGGGGAAAGGAGTGACACAATTACTGCCGTGATAGCGATTGCCTGAGACCAGAGATAGGTACCATCGATCTCATTTTCAGCAATTGCTTTCGTAAAATAGGTTGAATAGATAAAGGTGATTACCAGCGTGGTAAAGGCAGAGTTACCAAAATCATAAAAACACCAGCTCCAGATTTCTTTTCTTTTTTCCATGGTCTAAACTACCAGCCCTGGTAGTAGGTGGTAATCCCGCTGTATACATTCCAGCCAGAATAAGTATTCTCAGCCATGAGTGTGCTGGATAACCCTGCGTAAAGATCAAAGGACACCGGTCCGATCCTGTTTTGCGATATGGAATTCATAAGCCAAACTTCTGCTTTGAAATCTAATCTGTTAAAGGATGATGTATATCCAACATGTTCTTCCATCCATGAATCCCACTCAGGATCTTTGGAAACAAAACGATCTTTCCCCTTATAGACCTGGAAAATTTCTGCACGCATTCGGAGCCTGTTCCTGAACGTTTCAAATTCACCCCCTGCACTAAATGTAAATCCTGTTCCCAGGTCAAATTTATAGGTATTCCCTATCTGGCTGAGGATAGAATCGGGATGGGTGTGTCCGCCGGAAAACAATGCTGCCGGTGTATTCAGTGTTGTGCTTGTACTGAACTGGACCCGGGTTTGAAAGAAAAGCCTGCCCGTTCTTTCAGATTTAAGTCCCCAGCTGCCATAAAATCCCAGGGACCAGCGGCTGACTCCCGTACCGATTTTTTCTTCCTTAAACTGTTTTGAACCGGCTTCAATAAATGGAGAGATGGTCTGTCCATAAGGGATTCCCACAAAAATTTGCCCGTAAAGCGCATCAGCGGGTTCATCTGAAGACCAGGATGGTTTTCCTCTCAAAAGTATAGTAGCTCCGATACTGACATCATCAATTCCTCTACCAGTTTTCTGAGATGGGTAGTAATAAGATACAAGATCTGCAAGGGACACTGAATCTTTGCTAATACCCGGGGGAATAAATCTTGGATCAACCAACAGGTTGTTAATAGGGTCATCAAGGGCCTGGAAAGCCCACTTTACCGAATAATCACCATTATTTGTGTAATAGAAATCATAGATCAATTGGAGCGTATCTCTCAGACCGCGCCGCAGGTTATTAAAGGTATTCGAATCCATAAAAGTATTAAACTCATTTCTTGCGTTCACGTGATAATCAACAAGAACCTGAGCATCATCTATGGCCCCAATGGAATAATCTGTCATGGATTGATCAACGGTGTAAGAATCCAGAATCGGAACCGTAACGCTTAAGGTAATTTCATTGGACATACCGTATTCAATCATCAATCTCGTTCCGGATGTATTCTTTTCCCGCTTTTCTGAATAAATGCCTGCTGGCGCCATTCCCATGGTTGTATCAATGGGTTGCGGTCCAAAAACAGGTAATGAAAAATTATGTTCTGCATTAAACTGTGTAAGCCATTGTTCAACAGTATTAACAGAATCCAGAATAACGGTGCCCGTGTGGTAAAGATCATTATTGGATGAGAACCGAACCGAATCATTATGGGTCAAATGATCAAAATAATGTCGGCCAAAACCCTGCAGAGCAAATTCCTGTCCTTCCAAACTCCATGTTCCCCCTGATATATTGGCCCCAGCAGAAAAACGAAAAACATTGCTGGGTACCGTTGGCAAAATTTGTCCGGTTAAACCGCCCGCGACAGCGAAAAGAAGAAAAATTCGCTTCATTAATAGATCAAAAAGGTCTGCCTGAATTCGTTGAATTTATATACATCCTGGGCCCAGAGAGCAGGCAGATGGTTCGGCGGCTTTTTTTGTGCAGCTATTATCCTCAAATCATTTGTGCCAAACAGTTTATCAATATATCCTGCTTCTTCCCATTGAAATTCTCGAGGATGGAGCTGATGGATTAATAACATGATGGTAGTAGCTGTAGCAAGTGGATTAAATTCATCCCGATCTGTAATATTCAATTGTATCCCACTGCAGGATTGACCATCATATTTTGGAACACGAATATGATAGATCGAGCCTGTAGGGCGATATTTTACTTCTTTGAATTCAACGCCCGGCAATTGTTGGTCCTTCAATTTTTGGATTAAAAAAGATGTAGCCAGCCAGGGGGAACCAACAATCATATAGGGTATTTCTGTACCAAACCCAATATTCATATTTGTCCCACGAAAAAGATCCATCCCTACATAGGCAAGTAAGTTGGATGGGTTGAGTAAAAATGGAGCTGGATTGCGCCAGGATAATTGGGTATCATCAAACCACATATCCCGATCCCAATTTGACATAGGGACTACGGTCAAATCTACCCGCTTAAGATCTTTTATCCAGCCCATCTCATTAATCAGGATCGACATTTCACCTAGAGTGAGCCCATGACGGATGGGAAAAAGATGGTATGATTCATAGGACTGAAATTCAGTACGCGGAACAGGACCATCTACAATGTCTCCCCTTAGGGGATTAGGGCGATCCAGAACCATAACCGGAATCCGGCGTTCAGATGCCGTCTCAAATATTTTTGACATGGTAGTCAAATAAGTTGAATACCGACTCCCAGTGTCCTGGAAATCAATGAGGATTAGGTCTACCTTATCCATGACCCAATGGGGCGGATAAACGTATGTACTGAACAGATCAATGATTGGTGCACCGTGTAGAGGATCTACCTGCTCTCGGCCTACCAGTTTAGCCCGGCTGTCATCTAGTCCCCAAATTCCATGTTCGGGTGCCAAAAGAACTGAGACGTTCACGCTTGGAACATTTTTTAACAGATCCAGAATATGGATCCCATTCCGGTTTACAGCAGTTTGATTGGTATACAAGGCAATTGATTTTCCATCCAGCGATTTAAAATCCATTTGTTCAAGAATATCGAGACCTGTATACACCTGGTTAAAAAATGAGAGATCCGGTATATGCATTAATTTTGAAAATTGAAAGGATGCCTTAGATGAATCCTGCCCAAAGGTCAATACCATTGTGCTGAGCAAGAAAGAAAGTAAGGCACGGATTAAGCTCATATTCTTAAACAAAATTAGCGGGAACAAAATGAAATCTAAACAGGAAACTCATCTTTAATTCAAAGGGTTGTTTTTAATTTTAAAATGTACCACATTTCATATACTTATGAGTGATTCAAATAATAATAACAGCGGCGGTTTCGCCAAAACGACCGATTTTAAATGGCTTGGAATTGGTGTAATAGTTTTTGTCTTAATTGGTTTCATTATGCCTACTCCCGATTCAATGCTGGAAAAAGCAAAGGATTTATTTGGAAGTGAGCCTGGTGTCGATGTCAATTTAAAGGCAACGCACATACAGCTTACCATTGCGCTTTTAGCAACATGTGTAGTGTTTTTTGCGACAGAAGCAGTGCCCATGCCAGCAGTGGCTCTATTGATCGGGTTGGTCCAGCTATTCTTTGGGATCACAGCACCCAAAATGATCGCAGTGACCTATGCCCATGATGCGGTCTGGTTTATTGCTGGATCCTTGGCTTTAGGAGCAACCTTGGTAAAATATGGGTTAGATAAACGTGTTGGCATGCTAGTTGTGAATTTAGCAGGCACCAAAACACGTTCAATTGTTATAGGCATCCTTTTGGGGACTGCGATTCCAACAGCATTTGTAGGTGAACACGCTGTGGCAGCCATGTATGTACCTATTGCACTGGCACTATATACTTTGACCAATAAATCAACACCCGCTCCAAGGTTGGGAACATTGCTCATGGTCACTATTGCTGTGGGGTGTATGATCGGTGGACCCATGAGTCCTACAGGTGGTGCCCGTAATGCACTAATGATCGGGTTTCTTGGGAATATGGATATCGATGTTTCTTTTATGCAGTGGGTATCCATGGGTGTTATGTATACTGTTGCTATGTCTGTGGTTATGGCTTTTCTACTGCCTATGCTTTTTAAACCAGAAGTAGATGACCTGAGTGAAGCTGTTGGTTTCCTTAAAAAAGACCTGCAAAAACACGGGGCAATGACCAATCAGCAAAAACTCGTAGCTGGTATTATGGCACTCGTTGTTGTAATGTGGATCACAGATAAATCTCTCGTTAAAGATTTACTTGGGTTCTCCTTAGGATTGGGAGGAATTGCTGTTTCAGGTGCTGTACTTTATATGCTCTTTGGATTAACATCCTGGAAAGATTATGAAGATAAAGTCAGCTGGGGTGTGATAGTCCTTTATGCTGGATGTATCAGCCTAGGAACTGTTTTTAAGGTCACTGGAGCATCCGGTTGGTTTGCAGACCAGATCATGACACTGGTAGCACCGCTGGGGCTCAATTCTGGTGTAGGGCTTGTGATTCTCATGTGTTTTATTGGTGCTGTACTTACCAATCTCATGAGCGCGGGAGCAACCGTAGCTGTTATTGGTCCTGTCGTACTTGATATGGCACAGAGTTCGGGAACAAATCCGATCCTTGTTGGTGTTGGACTTGCCATTGCTACATCCATGGCATATTGGCTGGTCATTGGTACACCAGCCAGTTCAATTGTGTATGCCAGCGGTCAGTTGGAATCCAAGGATTTCATACGCATGGCAACCTTAGGCTGGCCTGCTGCCCTGCTAGTTCTATCTGCCATTATTATATTGTGGTGGACCGGTGTTCTTGGAATTGATCCAAGTGGTATTGGATTTTAAAGGAGAATTATAATGGATATTAATACATTAATTCTAGTTGTTATCCTGGGTGTCATGGTTTATGCAATGTTATCTCATGGACAGGAAAAAAAGTTAGTAGCAGAGAGTGAACGGGAACAGAATATTTCTGAAAAGGAAGAATTATCCCATGAAGAAGTTGCTAGCTATGGTCAGGTTCAAGATCGGAAAAGTCAATTATTTGACCTTATAGATGAGAATCTTGCAGAGCATCCGGAACAGTCTTCCCAGCTAAAAGAGATCATAGAAGAATGGGCAAACCTAAAAATTGAAGCATTTCAAAACCGTCGTTCCTGGGTTAGGGCTACACCAGAAAAAGAATAGTATTGAATTACAGAACCTAGCCCCTTAATAAGGGGTTTTATAAATTATATCAGTATACGCTCTGTTCGCCCGTGGATTGCAGTTAAGAGTACATAGGTGGTTGTTCTTACATCTTCTGCAATCGATTCAACAGGAATTTGATTCCCATCTTTTTTACCAAAAATTAGTACTTCATCTCCTACAGATGGCTCAACATCCCCAAAGTCAACCATAAACTGATCCATGCAGGCTCGGCCTGCAATCTTAAAATGCTGTCCTCGATAGCTCACATATCCGTTTTCATACCAGGGTCGGGGAAAACCATCTGCAAAACCCATTTGAACTACAGCAATATTCGTATCTGATCGAGTAGTGTACACACCGCCGTAGCTTACCTGGGTTCCAGGTTTGACCCGCCTGATGTTTACAATAGGCCCACAAAAACTCATAACGGATTCAACATCCACATCCATAGAAACTTCATCCGAAGGGGCAACACCGTAAGCCAGCATGCCAACGCGAACAGAATTAAAATAGGACTTAGGCAGATTTAGGACTGCCCCGCTGTTGGAACAATGAGTATACTTAAAATCAATTCCCGCATCGTTGCCCAGTTTCACAATTGTATTGAATTGTTTCAGCTGGAATTCCGCATAGGAAAGATCACCCTCATCTGCAGTAGCAAAATGCGAATAAATACCTTCAACAAGTAAATTAGAATTTTCTGCCAGGAATTGGTAAACCGTATCTGCCTGTCCTGCATCAAACCCCAGTCGAGTCATACCTGTATCAAATTTCAAATGCACGACCGGGCAGTCCCCGGTGTTATTATGAAATTCTCTGAGAGCTTTTAGATCTCCCAAACTAGACGCATTAACCCATAAATCGTATTCAATGGTTTGATCCAGCCATTCGCGTTGCATTTTTGAAAAAATTAGAATTTTATTCGATATCCCACCTTCTCTTAATTCTTTAGCTTCTGCAATGGTAAAAACACAGAAGATGATTCCAGGTTCTCCAGTAAGGACAGATGCAATATTGAGTGCTCCATGACCGTAGCCATCAGCCTTCACGACAACCATGAGCATTCGTTCTCCAATTTGCCGACGGATATTCCAGATATTTTGTTTTAATCGATCCGCATGAATATAGGCTTTGGGTCCGATCATTTGGTTTCTTTATATCTTTTAAGCAGAACCGCTTTTAATTCATCGAAAGAAGCCAAAGTTTCTGTAGCACAGGAGGATATCCAGGCACTTAAGTCTTCTTCAGGCAGTGTGTTGACCAGGAATATCGGTTTATCTACCCAGTAACCCATGGTGACCTCACCATGGGTTCCACCGCCTTTCAAAACACTCTCGTCCCAAAGGACGATCAAATAATTAGACTGGCCTATAACAGCCCGCAGATCTTGTTGAATCAATAAACGAAAAAATTCTTTAAATTTCCCAGGGTTAGTATTTTTCCAGGCTCGATAATCTTCTGCATCATAATGCACCACTAATTTATTGGTTTCCATTATCGGATCGATTACTTCATGGGACAGATGCACGTTTAACCAATCTTTCATCATTATCCGCCAGTCCGCTCCTTCATTTTGAGCATATTCCATGGCACCGGATAAATAAGCAATCATTGACGAAGTTTGCGTTTAAGTATATACCCGTTCAATATTATCCAAAAATAAATCACTGGCACTAATGAAACCATCACAGTCCAATCAATCATTCCAGTAGCATTATAAACCTGGTAAGACTGGAATGGCAGTGAGATGGGTTGCCATTTGAGAAACGATTCAAACCCTAGTGGGAAAAATGAGAACTCAATGAGAAATCCATTCCCAAATAAGACCCATAGGAATACCATAAACATAACCAGGCTCATGGTTGTAAGAGTATCAATAAGCAGTGAAACAGAGATAAATAGATTGCCAAGCAACAGTAAATAAACCACCAAGCAACATAATAAAAATATCAAATTAGGGAGTGCCACCACTATTGGAATGAACCCGGTATAAAAGATGGTACCAATAGAAGTGACCACAAGGGCTTCCGTTCCAGCAGCAACCAAGGTTGCAAGTATAATCTTATTTTTACTGTGGGGTGTTAGTGCAATGTTGGTTAATACTTTCCCATGAATTCGAAGATCAAAATACTCTCGATATAAAAGAGGGTATAGACTCAATGAACCCAGGATAAAAATCAACCCGGGGAATACCCAAATATCATATGGCACGCCAGCGAGACTGTATCGGATAACATTCTGTAAGGGAACACCAATCATAGCGAAAACAAAAATGGGTAACAACAATAAAAGAAATACACTTGGGATTAATCGGTTTTGCCATAACCAGACACGGCGTTTTATAAGTGCAGTTATCAATCCAGACCCTTACCGGCAA
>Ga0208765_1000515_pt1 | contig 25463 bp, 22 predicted proteins | sample ETNtaG_2_FD_185783 | JGI IMG/M metagenome (GOLD analysis project Ga0208765, IMG submission 185783) | Marine microbial and viral communities from oxygen minimum zone, Eastern Pacific Ocean - ETNP201406SV203 (SPAdes) (version 2) | ecosystem: Environmental > Aquatic > Marine > Oceanic ...
AAAAATTGCAATGATTTTCCAAGACCCTATGACTAGTCTCAATCCTTATGTGAGAGTCTCTGAACAGATGACTGAAGTCTTAGTTCATCATCAAGGCATTTCAAAGTCTGATGCTCTGAAACAATCTATTAGTATGTTAGATGCTGTCAGAATACCTGACGCAAGTAATCGAGTGAGAATGTATCCTCATGAGTTTTCAGGTGGAATGAGACAACGCGTAATGATTGCAATGTCTCTCTTATGTCGACCAAAATTGCTCATTGCTGATGAGCCTACAACTGCACTTGATGTTACTGTTCAGGCACAAATTATGCAGCTGTTATCAGACCTACAAAAAGAGTTTGGAATGTCAATTATTTTGATTACTCATGACCTAGGAGTTGTTGCTGGAAACAGTGATGATATGTTGGTGATGTATGGCGGTGAAATTATGGAGATTGGTAAAACTGAAAACATATACTCAGCTTCAACTCACCCATATACCCAAGGATTGATGAGTGCTGTTCCTAGGCTTGATGATTCAGAAGAGAGACTAATTACAATTCCTGGCAACCCGCCAAACATGATGAAAACTCCTGTAGGTTGTCCTTTTTCTCCAAGATGTAAGTTCTCGATAGATACTTGCTCCAAAGTTTCACCTGTATTAATAAATGTTAGCAAAAACAATCACTTAAGAGCCTGTCACGTTGCAACTGAGGAAATATTATGAGTAATCAAACAATCCTTGAAGTTGAAAATTTAAAGGTAAACTTTGATGTTAGTTCAGAGGGTGATATGCCCTGGACAAAAGCAAAAAAACTTCAAGCGGTGAATGATATTTCATTTTCTTTAAGTGCTGGAGAAACTCTTGGGGTAGTAGGAGAATCTGGGTGCGGAAAATCTACTCTTGCAAGAGCTATCGTAAAAATGGTACCTGCAGAATCTGGAAAAGTTGTATGGTTAGGTAACGATTTACTTGGTTTAAGTCATTCCGAAGCTAGACAGTATCGCAAACAAATTCAAATGATCTTTCAAGACCCTTTGGCAAGTCTCAACCCTCGTATGAACATTGGAGAGATTATTGCTGAGCCATTAAGAACTCATTATCCAAAAACACCAGAGTCTGATGTAAAGGCTCGGGTAAGGGACGTAATGCAAAAAGTCGGGCTACTTGATAATTTAGTGAATCGTTATCCACATGAGTTTTCTGGAGGACAATGTCAGAGAATTGGAATTGCTCGCGCTTTAATTTTAAAGCCTAAGCTTATTATTTGTGATGAGCCAGTTTCAGCTTTAGATGTTTCTATTCAGGCGCAAGTTGTTAATTTATTAATGGATTTGCAAGAAGAGATGGATCTAGCGTTAATATTTATCGCTCACGACTTGAGTGTCGTCAAGCATATCAGCACTAAAATTATGGTCCTCTATTTGGGAAATATGGTCGAACTTGCAAACAGTAACGATATTTATCAAAGCCCAAGCCACCCCTATACACAAGCACTCATTTCTGCCGTACCAATACCAGATCCAAGTGTTGAAAAAAACAAAGAGTTAATTCTGATAGAGGGAGATTTGCCATCACCGATTAACCCGCCTTCAGGTTGCGTTTTTAGGACAAGATGTCAAAAAGCAGAGGAAATCTGCTCGCAGCAGAAACCTGAATACAAGGAGGTTGCAACGAGTCATAGCGTTGCCTGCCACTTTAGTGATTAAATTTCTCAAAAAGCGTATTAAAAATAAATGGCTATTGATTGTATTGCCTTTTCTATTTTTTCTTATAAAAGGTCTAATATGGCTCGCTATCTTTTACGGCCTATGGGACGTAATTAAAGGATTGGGCAGTTAATTAACTTATTTTTTAACCTGAGATAGGATTTCCTTCATACCTTCTTTATTTTCGAAGATTTCTTCTTCAGTGAGTCCATCCATTTCGTGAGGAAATACCAACCAATCATCTGTCTCATGAATAAAATAATCAGGCTCCATATCTATGATATTCCTTTCCGGTTTATACCAAGGCATTGCCATTCGAATGTCGTGAGGGATATTCTTTCTAGCTTTTTCTTTAAGCGTATCAAGAATTGCCTTAATGCTTCTTCCAGAGTCAAATACGTCATCAACAATGAGTAATTTATCTTCTGCATTCATGTGACTAATGAGGTAGTCAATTCCATGCACTCTTACTTCTTTAGATTGTTGATTCAGGCCATAATATGAAGAGGTACGAATGGCGATGTGGTCTGAATCGTTTCCTAGGTATGCAAGTATTTCTTGGATGGCTATTCCAACAGGCGTTCCACCTCTCCAAACGCCAACAATAAAGTTAGGCTTGAAGCCACTGTTATGAATTTGAACTCCTAGTTTAAAGGAGTCATGAACAAGCTCATCAGCTGTAATATAAGTTTTTGCAATTGACATATAAGTTTTCCGAAAGTTTATAGATAAATTTTAAATGGTTTTTAGCTTTGAAATTTCTTAATTTCTTCTATCAATCTAGATTTTGTTTTAATATCTGCAAAAGAAGCTTCCATGGCCATTAAAGAGATTTGCTTTAAATCTTCAGCATTCAGATTAAAGTTTTTCGCGCTATTTTGATACTCTTTACCAACAGTCGTATTGAAAAATGGCGGATCATCAGAATTTAAGCTAATGCTTATTCCCTTGTTCATAATTGTTAGAAGAGGGTGGCTCTCCCAATTAGGGAAAAGAGATAGTGCTAAATTACTTCCTGGGCATATTTCTAGATGAATCTTACGATTAATGAGTTCACTGAGTAATTTTTCATCGTAGACACTTTTTACTCCGTGCCCAATCCTACTGATTGGCAAATAATTGATTGCATCCCAAACACTATCTGGTCCGCAGATCTCTCCAGCATGAACTGTGCAGGCATAGCCAGCATTTGCAGCAATATTATAGACAGGAGTATATTCCTCTATAGTAAATGCATTTTCGTCACCTCCCATGCCAAAGCCCACAACATAGGGATGAGGATTATCAACCATTGTTTGAACGACATTTAAGCCTTGTTCTGGGCCTAAGTGCCTTACACAGGTGACAATAATACGTCCAACGATACCAAAATCACGTTCGGCATCATCTATGCCACTTGCAATGCCTGAGATCATATCATCATAGCTAATTCCACATTCTGCTGCGTGATCAGGTGAAATAAAGGTTTCAGCATAGATTACATTTTCGCTAGCGCAGTCTTTAAGATATTCATAAGTAATATCCCTATAGTCTTCTCCATTTTTTAAACATGAGCTTACACTATCATAAGCAGTCAGAAAACTTGCAAAATCACTCCAAGCATAACTTTGATTGTCATCAAATAAATTATTGTCTAGTGGCGCAGCATTTCTCTTTGCAATTTGCTTGGCAAGTTCAGGCTTAATTGTGCCCTCGAGATGACTATGAAGTTCGACTTTAGGAAGTTTGTGAATTTGCTCTTGCATTTATTGAAGTCCACACGCTTTGCCGTTGGCAAGTGGTTTAATTTGAAGATGATTTGCAATCGTTTGGCCCATGTCTGCAAAAGTATCTCTTTTACCTAATTTATTAGCTTTAATCGATTTTCCATAAAAAACTACAGGAACATGTTCACGAGTATGATCACTTCCTGGCCAGGTTGGGTCACAGCCATGATCAGCTGTAATTAGAACTAGATCATCATGCTGAAGTTTAGATTCTATTTCTGGAATACGTCTATCAAATTCTTCAAGAGCCAAAGCATAACCCGGGACATCTCTTCGATGTCCAAAATTAGTATCAAAGTCAACCAGATTAACGAATATAAGACCCTCTTTAACTCTATTCATTTCGCTCATTAGTTGATCTACTAGTCCCATATTATTTGGCGCTTTAACAGTATAAGAAACACCTTGATTAGAAAAAATATCGCCAATTTTGCCGACAGATATAACCTGGCCATTACCCTCTTGAATGTTGTCAAGAAGGGTCAAGTCACTAGGAGGTGTTGTCAGATCTTTACGGTTAGACGTTCTTTTAAATCCATCTTTAGAGTTACCAACAAAAGGCCTTGCAATAACTCTAGTAATATTTAGCGGATCAACTAGTCGCTTGGCAATCAAGCAAAGTTCATAGAGCCTTTCGAGTCCAAAGTGTTCCTCATGCGCTGCAATTTGAAATACAGAGTCTGCTGAAGTGTAACAAATTGGAAAACCAGATTTGATATGTTCATCTCCAAATTCTTCAATAACTTGAGTGCCTGATGCATGTTTATTGGCTAGTGTTCCAAGAATATTTCCTTCCTTTAGTAGTTCATCAATCAGACTTTTAGGAAAGCAGTTTTCAGTTTGAGGGAACGTTCCCCATTCAAATGGCACAGGTAGTCCGCAAATTTCCCAATGACCGCTCGGTGTGTCTTTTCCAGCACTCACTTCTTTTGCGAAACCAAATGCTCCTTCAGGCTTAACTCTGTCAATTGGAAGGGGTGCACCTCGACTCTCTATAGCGGCTTCTCCAAGCCCCCATCTTATTAGATTTGGTATATGAAGAGATCCGTTTCGTTCAGCGCTATCGGCATTTCCTGAATCACACTGCTCAATAATATGACCCAGGGTATCTGAACCCTGATCACCGTATAGATGGGCATCATCGCTTGCGCCTAAACCAAGCGAATCCAATACCAATATGATTGCTCTTTTCATTAATTGGTTCCCTCATTAGAGCTGAGCACTTCTTTGATTAAGGTAGGAGCTTTAGTCTCACTTTCACTAAGCTCAATAAGAGAAGGAAGGTTTTTCTCCAAGAAGTTTAATTGACTTTCATCACGACAGTGCGCTATTGCAAGAGGGTCCCCTTTGTTAATCCATTGACCAATACTAACTATTTCGCTAAGACCAACACCGTGGTCAATCGGGTCGCTAGACTTTGTCCTTCCAGCCTTTAGATGAATCATACTGAGGCCAACAGCTCGAACATCAATCTCTGACACATATCCAGACGAGTTGGATTTGACTGAGTTAATCACAGGCATAGGCTTTAAATGCTTTTTAGGATTTTCTAAAAAGTCTACTGGGCCGCCAAGTTCACAAACCATTTCTCCAAAAATTGAAGCTGCTTTTCCGGAATCTAGGGCCTCTCGAGACTTAATTCTAGCAGTATCTAAGTCCGGCTCCAGGTTACCCAATTGAAGCATATAGGCAGATAGTTCAAGGGTAAGGTCTAAAAGTCTTTGATTAGCATTCTTAGGATTCAATAAAAAATCGATACACTCAGAAACCTCAGTTGCGTTTCCAACGCTGTGACCAAGAACCTGGTTCATGTCAGTAATTAAGCAGCTTGTTGGGACGCCTGATTTACTGGAAACGTTGGCGATGCTTTGAGCTAACTCTTGAGCCATTTTAAAATCTGCTGCAAATGCACCATTCCCTGTTTTAATGTCCATAGCAAGAGCATCAAGTCCAGAGGCTAATTTTTTTGACAAAATAGAGGCGGTAATTAAATCAATTGACTCTACCGTAGCTGTGACATCGCGCGTCGCATAAAAACGCTGATCAGCTGGGGCTAAATTTGAAGTTTGCCCAATAATTGCACAACCTACTTTTTTAACGATAGATTGGAAACTTGAATTATTAGGAGTAGCGTTATAGCCTGGAATGCTCTCGAGTTTATCTAGTGTTCCTCCAGTATGCCCCAATCCTCGGCCTGAAATCATTGGAACGTAGCCGCCACAGGCTGCTACGATTGGTGCAAGTACTAAACTTATTTTATCTCCCACTCCCCCAGTTGAATGTTTATCAACAACGGGACCATCTAAATTGAGCTTATTCCAGTTAAGTGTATCTCCCGAATTCATCATGTGTCGAGTTAAGTTGACTCGCTCATCCATAGTCATTCCGCACTTAAAGATTGCCATTGCAAAAGCACCTAACTGAGCATCTGTTAGGCTACCATCAGTAATCCCTTGAACCAGAAAGCCAATTTCAGCATCCCTCAAAGATATGCCATCACGTTTCTTTCTAATTAATTCTTGAGGGAGGAATTGTTCACTCATGGTTGTAGTTTAGTCGCCGTATGGCGTCCAAATATTTTTAACTTCAGTAGCATTTCGGAGAAATTCAAGACCCTCACTTTGTGAAGAGTCTTGCCAATCTCTATCCTTATTATTATGAACCCATAGACGCTTTAAATCTCTTGCACTTATTGTTTCTACAGAGCCTAATGTTTCCTGGTCAGCCCAGCACCACATTGCATCAGCCTCAGCATGTCCAGCGAGTTGCTCAGCTAGCTCTCGTTTATTGCCACTAACGATATTTATAACGCCTGCAGGAACATCTGAGGTTTCAAATGTTTGCACTAGTTCCAATGCGACACTTGCAAACCTTTCACTTGGAATAAGGACAACTCTATTTCCCATCGCTATCGCAGGCGCAATCAGAGAGATTGTTGATAGAAGTGGAGACTCTTCTGGGGCGACCTGAGCAAGAACACCAATAGGTTCAGGAAGAGCCATTGTGACGCCTCTATAAGGGGCACTATGAACTCTACCATCATATTTGTCAGCCCAGGCGGCATAACTGAATAGTCGGCTTATGCTTTCATCAAACTCAGCTTTTGCTTGTTTTTTAGAGATTCCACACAGGGACACTAGGCGTTGAATCCACTCAGATTCTCGAATCGACAAGTTTTCAGCAATAAAATAGATAATTTGAGCTCTTCCATGGCCGCTGAGAGAACCCCAAGATGATGCTTTAGTGGCTGCGGCTATAGCATTTCGAATATCTTTTCTATTGCCTGAGCCTACATATGCTGCGTGTGAACCGTCGGCATTAAAAGTAGCAAAACTATGTCCACCATCAGGTCTTACTTGTTTTCCACCAATATAAAATTTTAAAGTTCGATCAATCACCTCTTCATTGGCCTTTATAGATGCTGAACTAGAAGAAGGACTAGTGGCAGACTTTAAGCCTTTAGGATTAAGGTACTCGTAGAGACCTTCTTTCCCGCCTTCTCTTCCGAATCCAGACTCTTTGATACCACCAAAGCCACATGAGGCATCAAACTGATTATGACAATTAATCCAGATAACCCCAGCTTGAACTTTTGGGGCTACATCCATAGCGCGATTTATATTTTCACTCCATACACTAGCAGCAAGTCCATATCGACTATTATTAGCCAACTTGATTGCTTCAGATTGAGTTCTAAAAGTCATTGAAACAAGGACAGGACCAAAAATTTCTTCCTGAACAAGTGGATGACTTGAGTCAACCTCAGTGATGAGGGTAGGGGGGTAGTAATTTCCATCAGGATTGATATCACAAGCCTGATAGAGTTCACCGCCATGATTTAAACCCGACTCTACCATTTCACTTACTCTATTAAATTGCGTTTGACTGACAAGGCTTCCTAGGTCAGTTGATTTGTTGAGAGGCTCTCCAAGACGAAGTTGTTTTAATCTTTGCTTAATTTTTAAATGCAATTCTTTCTCAACTTCAGCTTGTACAAGTAGTCTTGAACCCGCACAGCATACCTCACCTTGGTTAAACCAAATAGAGTCTACTAATCCTTCAACAGCTGCATCAAGATCAGCATCATCAAATACAATAAATGCTGATTTTCCACCAAGCTCAAGAGTAAGTTTCTTTCCCTGTCCAGCTGTACTCTCTCTAATAGAGCGTCCTACAGCCGTTGAGCCGGTAAATGCAACTTTATCGATGCCCTTATGAGCCGCAAGTTCAGCGCCAATAGCGCCATCTCCGTTGATTATGTTGATGACTCCTGGAGGAATGCCAGCCTCCTCACAGAGTTGAGCAATAAACATAGCTGTTAATGGTGTCTGTTCAGCAGCTTTAAAGACTATCGTATTTCCCATTGCTAATGCAGGTGCAATTTTCCAAGACAGCATTAATAATGGAAAATTCCATGGAACAATTTGCGCAACAACTCCAATAGGCTTATAACTAGAAAATTCTTTTTCTTGAAGTTGCGCCCATCCAGCATGGTGATAGAAATGCCTTATCGCCAAAGGTATATCAATATCTCGACTCTCACGTATAGGCTTTCCATTATCAAGCGACTCAAGAACAGATATTAGCCTTGAGTGTTTTTGGATTAATCGTGCTAAAGCATAAAGCACCTTGGCTCTCTCATGACCTCCCGCTTTTTCCCAAGACGGTTGAGCTTTTCTTGCAGATTTAATTGCAGAGTCTAATTGATCTGAGCTAGCAATTTCAATGTTGGCCAATAACTCTCCATTCGATGGGTCTAGAGAAGCGATCAGATTAGATTTTTTGTTTGAAACAATTTTTCCATTAATTAGCTGTCCAAACCTGCGCCCATTATTCTCTAGCCAATCTTGCGCCTCCTTGCTGCTTTCAAGAGCATCACTATAATCGAGGTTATCAAATGATTTTATAAGTGTCATAATTAAATCCTATGCTATTGGGTGGCGATATGAGGCAGAATAAAAGCCAGTAGAGAAATGATCTAATTGACGCTCAATGTCACCGAGTAGACTGGATGCTCCAAACCTAAATAAATCAGGCTCTAGCCATTGCCGACCTAACTCTTCTTTAATCATTGTCATATATAAGAGTGCTGTTTTTGTGTCACTGATTCCACCTGCAGCCTTAAATCCAATTGAAATCCCAGTTTCATTGTAATAATTTCTTATCATTCGCACCATAACCAAGCTTACAGGCAGTGTAGCGTTGACAGACTCTTTACCTGTAGACGTTTTAATAAAGTCTGCCCCTGCCATCATACAAATTTGAGAGGCTTTAGCAATATTAGTAAGGTTTCCAAGCTCACCAGTCGCCAAAATTGTTTTCATATGCGCATCGCCGCATTTTTCTCTAAACATCTTGACCTCTTCATAGAGCGCTTTCCAGTTGCCTTCTAGAACATGTCTTCGACTAATGACTATATCTATTTCGTTGGCACCAGAGTTAACTGAATATTCAATTTCTTGAAGTCTAAGGGGGAGTGGTGAGAGGCCAGCAGGAAAACCAGTTGAAACTGCCGCAAGGTTGATTTTCGTCCCTTTCAAAGCTTCTTTCGCAGCACTGAGCATATCATGATAAACACAAACAGCTGCAACACTTAAGTTTAAAGATTTAGTCCCTAATTCTCTCTCAAGACTATGACTAATTGGTTGCTTTGCTTTGCTGCATAATCTTCTGACTCGAGCAACTGTATCATCACCAGACAGAGTCGTTAAGTCAATTAGACTAATAGCTTTAAGGAGCCATGCAGCCTGATTATCTTTTTTTATACTTCGCCTAGGTCCATAATTACTGCATCGTCTCTCAACAGCGCTTCGATTGATTGATATGTTCGAAAGCATGTCAAGACTAAAATCCACTCCTGGATTTCTCAAATTGTTATCACTATTTTCTAGCTCATCAGAGTCAACTAGATTAAGAATTTTCTTATCTAGCTGGGTATTTTGAGTCTTAGTTGAATGCTTATTAGTGTTCATAATATTAGTAATCAATCGATGTTACTGGCTTTTTAGATAAGAAATTAAGATTTTCTCTACCGTATCTGCAGCTTTACTAGCAAAAGCAATGGTTTGATCATGACTAATTTCATTATCACTCATTCCTGCAGCATAATTAGTAATGACTGAAAGTGCACATAGCTTCATGCCTTGGTGGCGGGCTAAAATCACCTCAGGAACAGTAGACATTCCAACGGCATCAGCTCCGAGCGTCTTTACAGCTCTAATTTCAGCGGGTGTCTCGAATTGTGGTCCACTGAACCATGCGTAGACCCCTTCATGAAGATCAATATTGTTTTTACGAGCAGAGGCGCGCATATCGTCACTTAGTTCAGAGTCATAGGCATTGACCATGTCAACGAAGCGCTCATTACCATCCGCTCCAAATAGAGGCGACACCCCTGTCATGTTTATATGATCAGTAATTAGCATGACGCTTCCAGGAGAGGCCTTCTTGACTGTGCTGCCGGCAGCATTTGTTAAAACTAAGCTTTGACATCCAATAGAGCTTATCGTTTGAATAGCAACAGACATAACATCAGCTTTGCCTTGTTCGTAATAATGAGCTCTTCCTTGCATGACAACAACATTGGTTCCTTCGATATCACCGAACAAAAGTTTTCCTGCATGGCCACCAACTCCAGCAATTGGGAAGCCGGGTAAATCGTTAAAATCAAGAGTGACTCGAATGTTTATGTTGTCACAAAACTGACCTAAACCTGAGCCCAAAATGAGACCAATTTGAGGTTTAAAGTCTTTTATGTGTTGATTGATAATATCAACACATTTTTGAACTTGACTCATTAGAGGTGCTCCGGTCCAAATGACTGAGGAAGTAATTCAGATAAATTGATGCGATCTTTGATGCCCTTAGGGGAGCACATAATGACCTCAGTTGCAGGGTCAGAAAACTCTCTTATCCTTTGTCTACAACCGCCGCAAGGAATACCACCTTCATCATTTTTAGTCATAACATAAATCTTATCGATTTTCTTTTCTCCACCCATTATCATTGATGCAATTGCAGAGGCTTCAGCACAATTTCCAAGTGGATAACTTGCATTTTCCACATTACAGCCACTATACATATTTCCCTTATCGGTAATAATTAAAACACCTACCGGATAGTTTGAGTATGGCACATAAGCTTGACTCATTGCGTCTTTTGTTAATTTAATATGGCTTTCTTCACTCATCTTTATAACTCCTTAATGTAAGGTTGAGCTGAGGCTTTAGGAGGAACAGCTTTACCAATAAAACCAGCCAATAGAATGATTGTTAGGATGTATGGTGTAGCCTCAATCAGTTGAACAGGGATTTCTCCAATACCAGGAATAATTATGCCCTGAAGTCTAATCGAGATAGCGTCTAAAAAAGCAAACAAGAAGCATGCTGCAAGGACCTTGTATGGATGCCATTTACCAAAGATTAGAGCTGCAAGAGCAATAAATCCGCTTCCAGCAGTCATATCTTTGACAAACTGGGCGTTGTAAGCTGTAGAAAGATATACACCACCAATCCCACACAAAATTCCACCTATCAAAAGCGCCTTATAGCGAAGAGACTCAACAGAGAGTCCAGCCGTATCAACCGCCTTTGGATTTTCACCAACAGCTCGAAGTCGAAGACCAAAGCGAGTTCGATAGACGACCCACCAAACCATCGGAACAATCGCAAAGGCAAGGTAGACTAGAATATTGTGTCCACTAATTAACTCTCGATAAATAACACCTAGAATCGGAATATGATCCATTAGCTCAAGGCCTGGAAAATCGATTGAAAGGAATCTCTGGTCATTTTTCAAAGTAGGCGTAATTCCAGCCTTTTTAAACCAAGCTAGGCTAAGAATCATCGTCAGTCCAGCAGCTAAGATATTAATTGCAACTCCACTGACAATCTGATTTCCTTTGTAAGTAATTGATGCAAAACCATGCACCATTGCTAATACTGAAGAGGCAAAGATACCAGCTAATAATCCAATCCATGGTGAGCCAAATACAACAGCAGCACTCGCTGCAATGAACGCGGACATCAGTAGTTTTCCTTCAAGACCAATATCAACAACACCTGAGCGTTCAGCAAAGAGACCTGCCATTGATGCAAAAATTAGAGGAACACAGACGCGAACAGAAGCATCTAATGTCAATACAGTATTTAAAAAGATATCGCTCATTCTGTTCCCTCAATCGGCGCTAAAAAGCGAATTAAAATTGGCCTATATAAATACTCAAGGCCACCACAAAATAGAATAACAAGTCCCTGCATAACCACAACAATATCCCTTGAAACATTTTGAAGTTCAAAGTCAAGTTCAGCGCCACCTTGATACAGGATGCCAAATAGGAATGCTGCAATCAGAATTCCAAGTGGATGGTTTCGACCCATTAGCGCTACAGCAATACCACCAAAACCATATCCAAAATTAAAGTTAAGGAATAGACGATGCTGAACCCCCATTAGCTCGTTGATTCCCACAAGGCCCGCTAAAGCCCCAGAGATGCACATGGTTATAACAATAATCTTTTTTGGATTAATGCCGCCATAGATAGCTGCATCATTGCTTTTTCCAACCGCACGAATCGCATAACCCCATCGAGTATGCCAAAGGAAAAACCAAACCAATCCAGAGAAAAATAAAGCCACCAGAATTGATAAATTAAGAGGTGATTTTGCAATCTTATAACCAAAACTAGCAAAAACATCATGAACAAAAGGAAGCCAAGAGGCTTTTATGAAATCTCCACTCTCTGGAGACATCTCTCCTACCTCTCTTAAAACATTGACCAATACATAAACCATTAATGCAGAGGCCAAAAAGTTAAACATGATTGTGGTAATAACAATATGGCTTCCTCTATAGGCCTGTAAATAGGCAGGAATAATAGCCCATAGCGCACCAAATAAAAGCCCTCCCGAGATTGCTAGCGGAATCACTACCCAAGCGCTAAGAGCGGGGTTTAAATAAAGTGCAACAAGAGCAGTACCCAGTCCGCCAACATAGGCTTGGCCTTCACCACCAATGTTGAATAATCCAGCATGGAAAGCAACCGCAACGGCCAAACCTGTAAAGACAAAGTTGGTCGCATAATAAAGCGTATAACCTAAACCTTCATCATAGCCAAGCGCACCATAAATTAATATTTTTGTTGCTTTAATGGGGTCAACACCAATGAGAACAAATACAATAGCTGTTGCAATAAATGCTGTTAAAACATTAAGGAAGGGCAATAATAAGCCGTTGATCCATGATAAGCGTCTCTCACGAGTCATGTCTCAACCCTTTTTAATTCATCCTCAGATTGAAGTGCATTAGCCATCATCATTCCTAGAGTTGCCTCATCAGCATCATCGCCATTAACGGTTCCTGTGATTTCGCCATCGCACATCACTACAATTCGATCACTAAGAGACATAATCTCTTCCAACTCTACAGAGATTAGAATAATAGCTTTTCCAGCATCTCTCATGTCAATAATTCGTTTTCTTATGAACTCGATTGCGCCAATATCAACCCCTCTAGTAGGTTGGCCAATAATGAGAACCTCTGGATCTCTCTCAAATTCTCTAGCTAAAATTAGTTTTTGTTGATTTCCGCCTGAAAAATTTGAAGACATAAGGTTGGGGTTGATAGGGCGAACATCAAATGCTTCCATGATTGATTCACAATTAGCTTTTACCAAGGCACGTTTTAACCAAACTCCTTGATTCATGCTCTTGTCATTGTGATAGCCTAAAAGTGCAGTCTCACTAGCATTAAATTCAGCAATCATTCCCATTCTTTGACGGTCCTCAGGAACATGAGCAACACCCAGATTTCTTAATTGTTCAGGATTTAAAGAGTTTTTAGAGGTTATTGTTTCTCCCATAATTTCAATTGAACCGCTAGAAATTGGAAGTATTCCAGCTAAAGCTTTTAAAAGCGTTCCTTGACCATTACCTGTCACACCGGCAATGCCCAGTATTTCTCCTGAGTGTGCCTCAAAGCTAACATCAGAAACCCTCTTTAAGCCTTGCTCATTGTCTATTTCAAGATTTTTTGCGACTAAAACTGGATTACCAGTGTTAGCTTTGGATTTTTGGATATTGAGTAAAACTTTTCGACCAATCATGAGCTCCGCTAGCTCTTCAGGGTTCGTTTTACTGGTCTCCCTATGGGCAACCATTTTGCCAGCTCGCATCACCGAAACGTGATCGGTAATACTCATAATTTCACGAAGCTTATGGGTAATCAGAATAATAGTCACACCTTGCTTTTTAAGCGCTTCAAATATACGAAATAATTCGTCAGACTCTTGAGGCGTTAAAACACCTGTCGGTTCATCAAGGATGAGAACTTTTGCCCCTTTATAAAGACCTTTTAGAATCTCCACTCTCTGTTGCATTCCAACTGAGAGCTCCTCAACAGCAACATCAAGCTCAACCTCAAGGCCATACTCTTTGGCAAGTCTTGTTAGTTCGACTCTAGCACTGGATAGGCTTTCAGCAATTAAGGCGCCACCTTCACTACCAAGAACGACATTTTCTAAAACTGTAAAGTTGTCCACCAACATGAAGTGTTGATGAACCATTCCGATACCTGCCTCAATGGATTGCTTTGAGCTATTCGCTTTAAAATCTTTATTGAAAACTTTAATTTGTCCAGAGTCTGCCTGATAAAAGCCATACAAGATGCTCATCAGCGTTGACTTACCAGCGCCATTCTCTCCAACTATCCCATGAATAGTTCCAGATTGAACGCTCAAGTTGACCTTGTCATTGGCGTGGACAGCACCAAAATGTTTATCCACATTGATCAGCTCAATAGCAATGTTCGAATCAGCCATAGGTAGTTATTTTAACCAAGAAATAGATTAATTATAGTGATAAGTATTTGAAACTTTTATATATAGTTTTTAAATAAAATTATATATAAAAGTTAAAAAAAAACATCCGGCCCTAGAGCCGGATGTTTTTAGTATAAAAAGAACTGCTTATTATAGAGGGCAGCTATTATCACTCATGTAGTCATGAACAACAATAGAACCATCGATAATTCCAGCTTTTGCAGTTTCAACAGCGGCAAGCATATCAGCAGATACTAAATCTGCGTTGTACTCGTCCATAGCAGCTCCGACTCCGTCTTCTGCTACACCATTAATCTTAAAGCCACCAGACCATGAACCATCTACAGCAGCTGCAAAACTTTCATAAGCAGCTAAACCTACTTTCTTGTACATTGAAGTAAGCATTGTTCCTGGTTGCATGTAGTTTTGGTTAGAGTCTACACCAATTGCTAATACACCCATATCAGCAGCAGTTTGGTATACACCAATTCCAGTTCCACCAGCAGCAGCATAAACTACGTCAGCACCATTTTCAACTTGGCTACGAGTAATTTCACCACCTTTAGTTGGGTTACCCCAAGCAGCAGGAGTTGAACCAGTCATCTGAGCTAAAACAGTCATAGAGCTATCATGATGCGCTACACCTTGCTTATAGCCACACTCGAAACGGCTAATTAATGGAATATCCATTCCACCAACAAAACCTACAGTGCCTGAGCTTGATGCCATAGCAGCCATAATACCAACAAGGAATGATCCTTCTTGCTCTTTAAATAGAACGTTTTGAACATTTGGAGCATCAACTACACCATCGATAATAGTGAACTGAGTGTCTGGATATTCAGCTGCAGCGGCAGCAACCGCATTTGCCATAGTGAATCCTACTGCAATTACAGGCGAATAGCCACGTTGAGCAAACTTCTTAAGGCTTTGCTCCATCATTGCTTCATTAGTTGGCTCTAATTCTGTAACAGCGATACCAGTATCATTCATAAATTTCATAACACCGTTTACATAAACAGCCTCGTTAAACGACTTATCATTTTTACCCGCAGTATCATATACAACCGCCGGCTTGACATCAGCTTGTGCAATTGGCGCTACTAAAAGAAACGTAGAAGCAATAAATGCTAAGCCAGTCTTTTTGATCAATCCACTAAAATGTGAACGTTTCATATTTTTCATTGTGTACTCTCCTTAGTTATTAATCTTATTTATAAATAGAAAGAAAACCGTCATTATAGAAAAGACAGTCAAAATATCTTTAATATTAACTCAAGTTTTGTTCTTAAAAGTATATAGAAAATAAATTCCCGAGTTGTCAATATTCTATTCTCGAAAAAGGTCTTTGTCAAAAAAATATCGATATATTTTTGATTAGACTCGATTTGAATTATCTAAGTAAGGTGAGATAATTATTTTTTCCATTTATTTGAAGATTAAAAAATCATTGTATACAATAAATGTTTTTCTAATTTACGCATATAATTGAACAAATTGAAAAGGGTTCATATTCCAGATTCTATGAATAAAAAAATCAAACAAAGTCTTAAAAACTACCCTCGTGAAATGTCCGGTTATGGAAAAGACTCAATACATCCAAAATGGCCAAATAAATCAAGAATTGCTGTTCAATTTGTATTGAATTACGAAGAGGGTGGTGAAAACTCGATTCTTCATGGCGATGAAGCATCAGAGACATTCCTCTCGGAAATAATTGGAGCAAAGGCTTATGTTGGCGAAAGACACATGAGCATGGAGTCTATCTATGAATATGGATCTAGAGCTGGAGTTTGGAGAATATTACGACTCTTTAAAGAGTTTGATATTCCGATTACCATCTTTGCAGTTGGACTTGCGATAGCAAGAAATAGAGAGTTAGCTGACTATCTTGTTGAACATGACTATGATATTTGTGCGCACGGCTTTAGGTGGATAGATTATCAATTTGTTGAAGAAAAGGTTGAGCGCGAGCATATTAAAGATTGCATAACAATTCTGACGGAATGCTTAGGTAAGCGACCTGAAGGATGGTATACCGGAAGAAATAGCCCAAACACCAGAAAGCTTATTATTGAAGAGGGAGGCTTTCTTTACGATAGCGATGCTTATGATGATGATTTACCGTATTGGGCTAACAAGTTTGATACCGACAAAAAACACTTAGTCATACCTTACACCCTTGATGCAAACGATATGCGCTTCGCCTCCCCACAGGGCTTTAATTCTGGAGATCAATTCTTTAACTATCTCAAGGATAGTTTTGACGCTCTTTACAAAGAAGGAGAGACAAGCCCTAAGATGATGTCAGTAGGAATGCACTGTCGAATATTAGGAAGACCTGGAAGGATAATGGCTATGCGAAGATTTTTGGAGTATATCAAAACTTTTGATAACGTTTGGCTCTGCACTAGAAGAGAAATTGCAGATCATTGGTATAAGAATTTTTAGTTAATTAGATATGAAATTACCTTCAGAGTTGGCAAAAGATTCCTCAACTATGTTTTTAGATGTATTTAAAAACCTATATGAGCATTCGCCATGGTTTGTAGAGCAGTCTCTAGATATAGTTTTGGAAGATGAAGTGTACAATAGCTTAGAAAAATTTCATGAGTTATTGTCTGGAATTATGCTCTCGGCAAGTCATGAAATGCAGGACAATTTGATTACTGCGCATCCAATGTTGGCAGGCAAGAAAGCGCAAAACAATGAGCTGACTGATTTCTCAACAACTGAACAAAAGTCTGCTGGTTTGAATGATTGTTCTGATGATGAAATCAAACTTTTTGAAAAACTTAATGATGAGTATTTTGTAAAATTTAACTTTCCTTTCATAATGGCTGTTAAAGAAAAAAATAAATCTGAAATTATTTCTAGTTTTTTGGAGCGCAAAGATAATTCTAAAAGCCAAGAAAGAAGTAATGCTCTTCATGAAATTAATAAGATAGCCTGGTTAAGAATTAAGGAAATTTATGGAATATGACAATCTTATCAATGTAGCTAGTTCTGATAGCGGAACTAAAGTCATTTATTGTAGTGACGAATTCTTTGCGGATTCATCTCGAATGCTCCAATCTAGTGATCCAGTTTGGATCGAAGATAAGTATGTTGATACTGGTAAATGGATGGACGGATGGGAAAGCCGAAGAAGGAGGGACGGAAAGAATGATTTTTGTTTTATTCGTCTAGGTTCTAAATCTTCTATTAAAAGTTTTAATGTAGATACGACTCACTTTACTGGGAATTTTGCTCCTGGAATTTCAATTTACGGTTGCTCTGTCCCAGGAGGAACGACTGATGATTGCGTTGTTGATGGGACTGCAGTAAATGAGTGGCTTGAACTTCTCTCAGAGCAGGAGCTTATGGGTGACTCTCACAATTTATTTGAATGCGCTGCCAATCAGCCTATTACGCATTTAAAAATAATACTTCATCCGGATGGAGGTATTGCTAGATTTAGAGCCTATGGTGAGACTTGGATAGAGACAAGGGATTCTAGCTTTAATGGCATCAATGTTATTTCAAAAGAAAGTGGAGCCAGAGCTATATATGCAAATGATGAGCATTTCGGCTGTCTGAGTAATATTTTGGAGGAGCATGAGCCGTTGAGTATGGCAGACGGATGGGAAACAAGGAGAAGAAGAGAGCCAGGCAATGACTGGGGAATTCTTGCTCTCGCTAAGCCGGCTAAAGTAGACGAGATTATAGTTGACACTAAATTTTTCAAAGGAAATTTTCCAGATACTATATCTATATCAACAGCAAATATTTCTAATGAGGAAGAGAGCAGTCTAATAAAAGGCAGCCAATCATGGAAAAAACTGCTCGATGGAAAAAAACTTGGAATGGATCAAATTCATACCTTTAAGAAGGAAGAAATTTTGCATAATGAGCCTATTACTCATCTGCGGATTGATATCTATCCAGATGGAGGAATAGCGCGATTGAAACTTATTGGTCAATTTATATAATTATGCAGAATATCAAACTTATTCCAGAAAAATTAACTGCCGAAAACTTTGCGGACTTTGGGGAGGTTGTTACAATCCAAAGTAAAGAATCTAGAACTATAAATGATGGTTATGCTGAAAAGTATGCTGACATTGCTTCCCTTGATACGTTGGAGGATCAAGGACAAACCAGTGTCCATATTTTTGTCGCTAAAAGCAGACAGTTTCCTCTGAATATTTCTATGCTAGAAAAGCATCCCTTTTTTAGTCAAACCTTTATTCCTCGCCATTCTTCACCCTTCCTAGTAGTTGTTGCCCCTCCCGCTAAGACGCCTTCAATTGAAAACTTGAGGGCTTTTATAACCAATGGAGAGCAAGGAATAAATTATTCGCGGGGTGTTTGGCATTTTCCTTTGATTAGTATGGATGATAATTCACAATTCATAGTGATTGACAGAAAACATAACGAAGATTTGGATACGATTGAACAGTGTGAAGAAATCTCTCTTGATGATGTTAATGTGACACTGGAGTTAAGCTCATGATGAAATTATATTTAATAGATTGGCTAAGTGTTTCTTTAAAACTTCTTCATGTCATTGCTGGTATTGCTTGGATAGGAGCCTCTTTCTACTTTAATTGGCTAGAAAACAAACTAAACCGTGTCAAGAATCGAGATGAAATTGCGGGCCATTTATGGGCGGTCCATGGTGGTGGTTTTTATTATTTAGAGAAATACAAAAAATATCCGCAAACTCTTCCAGAACCGCTCCATTGGTTCAAGTGGGAAGCATACGTCACTTGGATCTCTGGAATTTTACTTTTATCAGTCATTTATTACTTTAATGCAAGTACATACCTATTAGCGAGTGAGAGTTCAATTTCCTCAACCTATGGAATCCTCTCGAGTCTTCTAGGGTTGTTGATTTTTTGGTTGATTTATGACTTATTATGCAAGTCGAAATTGGTCAATAAATCCTCAATTTTTATTGGAATTATCTTTGTTGTGATTTCTTTAAGCGCTTATCTCTATAGTAATATTTTTAATCCAAGGGCTGTTTATATGCAGATTGGTGCAATGATTGGAACCGTTATGGTTGCCAATGTCTTTTTTGTGATTATTCCTGTTCAAAAAAAGCTGGTTGCTGCTTGTGAAAACTCGACTGAAGTTAGTAAGGAGCTTGGATTGATGGGATATACACGCTCTCGACACAATAATTACTTCACACTGCCAGTTATTTTTATGATGATTAGTGGTCATTATCCAACCATCTATAGTGGGGAATATGGCTGGTTAGTCTTGATAGCAATAGTGGGCATTTTGGTAATGATTCGACATTACTTTAACCTAAGAGGCGTAGGCCAAGCCAAAAAAAGTCTTATTGCGATTATAGTCGTTTCAGTTCTAGCTCTTATTTATGCACTCGCCCCTAGACAGAGTCAAGTTCAAAATCAGGAGGCTGTTACTATTGAAGAGGTACAGCTTATTATTGAGAAGCATTGCGTTAGTTGTCATGCTTCTGAGCCTTCAAGTGCAATCTTTGCAGTAGCTCCAAATGGCTTTATGTTAGATACAAAAGAGCAGATTATTAAGCACAAAAATCAAATTTATCAGCAGGCTGTGATATCCAAAGCTATGCCACTAGGAAATACCACCAATATGACTGATGAAGAGAGAGGCAAGCTAAGAGTTTGGGCTGAGGCAGAATAATGAGTGAAAATAATTTCTTTCGAGGTTCTATCTATCACTGCATTGAGGCTAATGACAATATAGAGCCCATCTATATTGCCGATGGCTTGATGGTTGTGAATAGTGAATCGGGAAGAATTGTTGATATTGGAGCTTATTCAGATCTCATCAAAACTTGGGATACCTCAAGTACTTTGGTTCATTTTAAAGACCGCTTAATCATGCCAGGTTTTGTAGATACACACGTTCACTATCCTCAGTATAAGGTCATCGCTTCTTACGGAACTAGCCTATTAGAATGGCTCAATAAGTACACCTTTGTGGAGGAACAAAAATTTTCTGATGAGGACTACGCCAATCAAGTAGCAAACCTTTTTTTGGATGAACTTATCAAAAATGGCACGACTACAGCAATGACTTTTTGTGCCTCATACAAGCAGTCAGTTGATGCATTTTTTAATGCTTCAGAGAAACGAAACTTGAGGATGGTTGCAGGAAAAGTAATGATGGATCGAAATGCCCCTGAGGATCTATGTGATAGCTCAGAAGATAGTTATTTTGATTCCAAAGAGCTGATTGAAAAATGGCACAATAAGGGGCGATTAAGCTATGCAGTAACGCCAAGATTTGCTCTGACATCCACAAATTCACAGCTTAAGCAGGCCTCAAAGTTATTAAATGAATATCCTAGTAGTAGTGAGCAAAAAGGCGTTTTGCTTCAGAGTCATCTGAACGAAAATGATGAAGAGATTAATTGGGTTAAAGATTTGTTTCCTGAATCAAAAAATTATTTTGGTGTCTATGAAGATCATGGAATTGCAGGAAGGAATTCAGTTTTTGGACACTGTATTCATAATACAGATGAAGAGTATCAAAGAATCGCTGAGACAGGGTCAAAGGTTTCGTTGTGTCCTACCTCAAATCTCTTTTTAGGAAGTGGGTTGTTTGAGCTTGAAAAATTAGAGAGCTATGGTATTGACGTCTCACTGGCATCAGATGTTGGTGGAGGCGATAGTTTCTCAATGTTTCAAGTCATGAATGAGGCCTACAAGGTATGTCGCATGAATGATTATAATTTAGACCCAGTTAAAGCTTTTTATTTGACTACACTGGGTGCTGCAAAGGTCTTAAATTTGAATGACTGTATTGGTAATTTTGAAGTTGATAAGGAGGCAGATTTTATTGTTGTCGACTTAAATGCAACTGAAATAATCAGTCAAAAAAATAAGATATCAGAAAATATTATTGAGACATTGTTCAATTTAATGACTTTGGGAGATGATAGACTGATTGAAGAAGTTTATATTTTGGGTCAAAAAACTTATAAAAAACAAGGATAAGCTATGGGAAAACTTACTACACATATACTTGATACCTCATTGGGCACTCCTGCTCAAGAAGTTGAAATAAATCTATACAAACGAAATGATTCTTCTCTAGAACTCATTAAATCAGCTCAGACTAATGAAGATGGGCGCTGCAATGAACCCATGTTGTCAGGTGCAGAGTTCAGTGAAGGGTGTTATGAAATTGAATTTTTGATAGATCAATATTATTTAAGTAAAGGGATTGAATGCCCCTTTTTGAAAGATGTTGTGATTCGTTTTTATATTGCAAATAGCGATGAACACTATCATGTACCCCTATTAATATCACCCTATGGTTACTCAACATATAGAGGAAGTTAGTGAAAATTTTATTAAATCAAAGCTTCGATCCCTTTGACCTTGGTGAAATAAATCCAAATACAACTGTTCTTGAGTGGCTAAGAAGTAATCACTTGGTTGGAACAAAAGAAGGTTGTGCATCTGGTGACTGCGGAGCTTGTACCGCGGTAGTGGGGGAGCTTGAAATAAAAAATAAAAAAACGGCTATTCGCTATAAAAGCATCAACACCTGTATCGCACTTGCGTATTCACTTATTGGTAAACACTTGATTACTGTTGAAGGCTTGTCAGAAGGCGAAAGTCTTCATCCTGTGCAAAAAGCAATGGTTAGTGAAAACGGCTCTCAATGCGGATTTTGTACGCCTGGATTCATAATGTCATTGTTCGCGATGTACCATAACGAAAAAACTGTAAATTTGCCAAAAATTAATGAAGCTTTATCTGGAAATTTGTGCAGGTGTACTGGCTATAAGCCAATTATTTCTGCAGCATTTATCGCGTTTAGTGAAAAAAAACAAGAGTCTCTAGACTTTTATGAAAGAAATCAAGCGCAGTTTATAGAGTCATTAAATCAACTGAGCGACCAAAAAAATATTAGTCTGAACTTCAAAGATGGTAATAAAAATATTCTCTTTGATGCGCCCTCTGATGTAGTAGCTCTCTCTCAAGTCCTATCAAAAAATCCGACAGCAAATATTGTTGCTGCTGGTACTGACTTAAATCTAGAGATTACTCAGTCAATGAAAGAGTTTTCTCACATAGTAAGCGTCAATAGAGTCTCGGAGCTTAAACAAATTGATGAAACAGAGACTGAAATTGAAATTGGTGCTGCGGTAAGTTACGAAGAGGCAAAATCGATATTAGTCAAGTACTGGCCAGATTTGGATAGCTTTCTAGAGCGTTTTGCTTCATTACCTATAAAAAACTGGGCTACTATTGGTGGCAATATTGCGAATGCTTCACCCATAGGTGACATGCCTCCAGTACTGATCGCGCTTGAGTCAAAATTAAAGCTTAGAAAGGGAGATTCAAGTCGCACGATTATGCTGGAAGATTTCTTTATAAGCTATAAAGAAACCTTACTAGAGCCGTCAGAATTTATTGAAAGTATTTTAATTCCAAAGCCCTCTGATCAAGACAGGTTAATCACACATAAAATAACGAAAAGATATGAAGATGATATTTCAGCTGTTTGCATGGCAATCAATGTTAAGAGTGAAAAATCTAAACCTCAATCAGTAAAGATTGGTTTGGGAGGTATGTCAGGAATACCACAGAGAGCAATTGAGCTGGAAAAAGTGTTTTTAGATAATTGGGATAAAGATGGACTGGTTTCAGCAGCATATGAGGCCTTAAATAATGAATTTACTCCATTCTCAGACGTTAGAGCATCATCTGAATACCGCTTGAAGGTTAGTGCTGCTTTAATAAAGAAATCTTCTTTAATGTTAAAAGGCATAGCAGTTGAAGATCTTGCTCATTATTCAGAATTGCAATCATCATAGGAGCTCATAAAATCAATCAGCAAGGAAAAAATCTAAATCAATCAAAAAGTGCTGTTGGACTTCCTTTAGAGCATGATAGTGCTCGAATGCATGTACAGGGAAGTGCTAATTATATTGATGATGTTGCTGTGCCAGATGGAACTCTCCATGTTGCTTTTGCGCTGAGTAATGTTGCCCATGGAAAAATCAAAAGTATAGATATTGATGCTGCAAGAAATGCTGAGGGAGTTCATAGTGTCCTAATAGCAGAAGATATCGAAAACTTATTCATTGGACCTATCCGCCATGATGAGCCAATTTTGGCATCAAAGGAAGTTGTGTTCTTTGGCCAAGCCATTGCTGCAATTTTGGCTGATAGTCATAATCAAGCAAAAAAAGCTGCACTCTTAGTGAAAGCTGAAATCGAAGAATTCGAATCCATAGTGACAATAGATCAAGCTATGAAAAGTAAAAGTTTTCTTGATGACCCCATTATTGTCAGTACTGGAGACTCTAAAAAGGCAATTAAAAATGCTAAAAATACTTTAACTGGATCACTCTCAATAGGCGGCCAAGAGCATTATTATCTTGAAGGCCAGGTTGCTATATCAATTCCTACAGAGGGTAACGAAATGGTTGTCCATTCGTCTACTCAAAACCCAACTGAGGTTCAGCATTTGGTGGCACATGTATTAAGTGTCCCACAAAATGCGATCGAGGTTATCACTAGAAGAATGGGAGGGGGTTTTGGAGGCAAGGAGACTGACTCGTCTCAGTTGGCATGTATCTGTGCTATTTTTTCTGAAAAAACAAATAAACCCGTTAAAGCGAGACTATCTAGGAAAGATGATATTTTGTTGACTGGAAAGCGCCATGACTTTGTTGCAAATTATGAGGTTGGGTACAGCGATGAAGGGTTAATAGAAGGGATTAATCTTGAACTTGCTGCAAGGTGTGGATACTCCCTAGATCTTTCTATGGCGATTGTATCTAGAGCGCTATTTCATGCGGATAATGCTTATCACATTCCAAATGCAACTTTTACAGGCTATTTATGCAAAACAAATACCGCTTCAAATACAGCCTTTAGGGGTTTCGGCGGACCTCAAGGTATGCTCGCTATTGAAAATATTGTTGAAGAGATTGCAAATAGTATCGGTAGAGATCCACTGGAAGTTAGGAGAATCAATTACTATCAAAAAGATACCAATAATGTGACCCCATATGATCAGGTCATCGAAGACAATATTATTAATGAAATAACAAACGAACTGATTGAGGATAGCAACTATTTGACAAGAAGAAAAGGGGTAGAAAAATTTAACAAAGAAAATAAGTATTTAAAAAAAGGACTCGCTTTTTCTCCAGTTAAATTTGGTATTTCTTTTACCACTCAGTTTTTAAATCAAGCAGGCGCATTAGTTAGTATCTATAAAGATGGAAGTATCCACTTGAATCATGGTGGAACGGAAATGGGTCAAGGTTTATTTATCAAAGTAGCGCAAGTTGTTGCTCATGAGTTTGGCGTTGATATTTCAAGAGTTAAGGTATCTGCAACATCCACAGCTAAGGTTCCAAATACCTCTCCTACTGCAGCCTCATCTGGTTCAGATATGAATGGAATGGCCGCAAGAGAGGCCTGTCTTCGAATAAAAAATAATTTAAATAATTTTGCAAAAGAGTATTTTGATTTAGGTGAAAACAATATCAAGTTTCAAGATTCTTTTGTAGTGATTAATAAAAAACAAATGCCCTTTAATGAGTTTATCTCTCTTGCATATTTGAATCGCGTTGAGTTATTTAGTAATGGGTTTTATAAAACACCTAAAATTCATTTTGATGCGCTTAAGCAAAAAGGTCGTCCTTTCTTCTATTACTCTTACGGCGCTTGTGTTAGTGAGGTGATCTTGGACTGTCTGACTGGCGAATATAAAATTACAGCTGTTGATATTCTGCATGATGTTGGAGCATCTCTTAACCCTGCAATTGATATGGGACAAATAATCGGTGCCTATATTCAGGGTATGGGCTGGTTATGCTCTGAGGAGCTCAAGTGGGATGATTCTGGAGTGCTTCTCACAACAGGAGCCTCGACCTATAAGATCCCTGCCATCGGAGATACTCCAGAACATTTTGAGGTCAAAATTAAACCTAACATCTCTAATCATGAAAATACAATTCATAAGTCAAAGGCGGTAGGAGAGCCACCTCTAATGCTTGCAATCTCAACTTGGTTAGCTATTAAAAATGCTATTTATAATGCTGACAAAGATAACATTACTGGTCTTGATGCTCCAGCTAGTTTTGAACAGGTATTTTTTAGTCTAAATAAAAATTCTTGATTGTTAATTATGAATAGTTGGCTTAAGCCCATAAAGACAGCTCTTGCTTTAAACAA
>Ga0208765_1000523_pt1 | contig 25242 bp, 28 predicted proteins | sample ETNtaG_2_FD_185783 | JGI IMG/M metagenome (GOLD analysis project Ga0208765, IMG submission 185783) | Marine microbial and viral communities from oxygen minimum zone, Eastern Pacific Ocean - ETNP201406SV203 (SPAdes) (version 2) | ecosystem: Environmental > Aquatic > Marine > Oceanic ...
AGGCTAGTCAGACTGCTGGAATCTCTACGAGAGAGGGTTTTGTAGCTCTTTACTGGGCCCTAATAGGCAGGAGTTACGGTCCTAAGGCGGCGTCACTGCTCGCGGAGATGAGTAGAAATGATGTCCTGTCACTCCTAGGGAATGCGTAGAGAACCATCTGGAAGGGGATATGGTTTGAACGACGATGTGGAGAGGAGGATCGTGGAAAGGGACGAGGTAAAGGCCATTGTTTTCCTCCTCCACGGAGTAGCCATTTCTCTATGTTACTTTCTTGTCAAGAGTTTGTTAATGCTATTGGAGTGGTTCGTGAGGATGTTGTCTGACTGGGAAGGTATGACCGGCGACATCCCATGGTGGGCTACTTCATTATTGACCATCATGCTATACCCACCCCTATTCATCTACTATAGGGAGAATCAGGACCAAGTCAACCCAGTAGATGACCTGTATACTGCCTTGATGCTTATCCCTCTACTTCTGATTGGATGGTTGTTACTCTAGTTAATCGGAAGAGAAAACGCTCAAATTCTACCTCTTGGACGGACCCTCATGGGAGTTTACGAACTACTGATGAAGGCAATGGAAGAAAGAGATGCAACGTACTATACAGAGGTACTGCACGACGATTACGAATTCGTCCGACACCAGACTGGCACCACAATGAACAAAACGCAAATGAGTGAAATGATGGCTAGCATGATGGCCAACAAGGAAGTTGTAATCAATGAACCAAGATGCATTTACGAGAACGAAGATATCCTAGTCGAGCACTCAGTGATGGACTTCCCAGATGGGACGAGAGAAGCAGTCATGGCCGTTCACACAATCAAGGATGAGAGAGTAACCAGAACAGAGACTGGTGCCACTCTAATTAAGTGATTTAATCTCCAATAGTCGTGGCTCTGGAACACCATTTAGAGCCTCTTTGATAGCCTCAACTTCCATGCGCGCACCGGCCATAGTAGTGACGAAAGGAATGTTAAGTTCCACTGCGAGTCTGCGCATCATGTTCCCATCTAGAACAGCCCCTCCAGTTGATCTGGGAGTATTGATGACGAGTTGTATCTTACCCTGCCGCATCAAATCCAAGGCATCGGGAGAACGTCCCTCTGCTATCCGATAACATGTCTCAACCTCCAACTTCCCGACCCCTCGGAGCACTCGAGAGGTCCCCCTTGTTGCAAAAATCATGAAGCCCATCTCCTTGAGGGCCTCTGTGAGTGGAATCATCGAGTACTTATCCTCGTCCTTTACTGTAATGTACACCCCTCCCTCGGTTGGTACTGGTATTTCGGTTGCTAGCCTAGCCTTCAGGTAGGCTGCAGAAGCCCGAACGTGTGACCCCATGACCTCTCCGGTTGACTTCATCTCCGGACCCGGTGCTGGGTCCAATCCACGTAGTTTGATGAATGGAAATACGGGTGCCTTGACACATACGGCATCGGTCTGACGCTCCGGGATTTCGAGGTCACGCAGCCTCTCCCCGAGAGCCACCCTAGCAGCGATTCGAGCCAATGGAATCCCAGTCGACTTGGCGACGAAAGGGAACGTGCGAGACCCACGTGGGTTAACCTCTAGCACGTACAGTAGGCCGTCATGAATTGCGAATTGGATGTTGAAGCATCCACGAATCCCCAGTTCCAGACCGATTATTCTCGTCCATTCTTCAACCTGCTCGAGAATTTCATCAGAGACATTCTGGGGAGGAATGAAACAAGTGGAGTCGCCTGAATGAATTCCCGCTTCCTCGAGATGCTCCATAATTGCTCCTATGAGAACCTCCTCACCATCGCAAACCGCATCCACATCGAGCTCCATGGCATTGCCGAGGTATTTGTCGATCAACAGGGGCCTGTCAGAAGACAGGTATGCATCCCTCATGTACGACTCCAACTGCTTGTAGTTGGCCAATATCTCCATCCCCCTCCCTCCGAGAACGTAAGAGGGACGAACGAGAACGGGGTATCCAATCTCGTTAGCGGCGTGCCTCACTCCCTCCGGAGTTGTCGCAGTTGCGCCATCCGGCATCCTGAGACCACACCTCAGAGCGAACTCCTCGAACCTCTCACGATCACTGGCCTCGTCGACTGATTCAGGAGAGGTGCCCTCCATCACAAGTTGGAGACCCATGGTCGAGAGGTGCGGCAAGTGGTTGGAGAGGGGGAGAGCTAGGTTGATTGCAGTCTGGCCGCCGAACTGAAGGAGGATCCCGTTCGCGTCTTCCCGGAGTAGGATCTCGGATACAGACTCGAGGGTGAGCGGGTCGAAGTAGAGTCTGTCGCTCGTATCAAAGTCTGTGGAGACTGTCTCTGGGTTGTTGTTGATGATGATGGCCTCGTGTCCTAGGTCCTGAATTGCACCGGCAGCATGAACACACCCATAGTCAAACTCTATCCCCTGGCCAATCCTAATTGGACCCGAACCAACTACTGCAATCCTCTGCTTTACAGATGAGTCGAGTCCCGGAACGTAGTCCACTCCCGACTCCGCTGAGCCACCCTCGTACGTCGAGTAGTAGTAAGGAGTTACCGCGGCGAACTCCGCGGCACATGAGTCAACCATGCGGTACCTTGGATGGATGCTAAGTTCGTGCCTTCGCAACCTTACTGCTGTTTCGTCTTGACCGGTTGGGAGATTCTTGAACCCGACCTCAGGAAAGCCGCAAAGAGCATCCGCGATATGGAGATCAGTGAATCCAGCCCCCTTCCAAAATCTCATCTCGGGCTGTGGGATCTCCGCAGGACGCATCCCAATCTCTCCAGCAGCGCGAATCTCAGTCTCGATTGCCGCGATCCTCTCGAATCTTCTGAGGAACCATCTCGTGATTCCGCCAGTAAGGTCCCTGACATCTTCAATTGAGTAACCTCTCCGAAATGCCTCAATTACCGCCCCGAGCCTTCTGTCGGTTGGTATCCGGAGCCAGTCCTCGTGAAGCGCAGTGGGAAGCCTCTCCGAGGCTCTCTCATCCATTGTCTCACCATCTGAAGCATCCGACATTGTCAGAGGTCGGGGGTGAGGCTTTCCGTACTCCAAACTAGCCCATGCCTTGAGGCAAGCCTCCTCGAAGGAACGCCCGATCGCCATTACTTCACCAGTCGACTTCATTGAGGTCCCAAGATTCCTGTCAGCAGTCCTGAACTTGTCGAAAGGCCAGCGGGGAATCTTGACCACGCAATAGTCCAGAGTGGGTTCGAATGCAGCCGTTGTGCCCTCTCCGGTAATCGGATTTGGGAGTTCATCCAGAGTGTAACCGACTGCAATCAACGCTGCCATCCTCGCTATTGGGTAACCAGTGGCCTTCGATGCCAATGCAGATGAACGGGAAACTCGTGGGTTCACCTCTATGACTCTATAATCTCCCGTGGACTGCTCGACGGCGAACTGGACGTTGCAGCCCCCCTTGATGTTGAGTCTCCTGATTAGTTTCAGGGCCGAATTTCGCAGGCCCTGGTGGTCACGATCAGACAGCGTCTGCTGTGGTGCCACGACTATTGACTCGCCTGTGTGCACACCCATCGGATCGATGTTCTCCATGGTGCAAACAATGATTGCGTTATCCGAACTATCCCTCATCACCTCATACTCGTGCTCTTGCCAACCCAATATGCTCTCTTCTATGAGGACTTGTCCTATTGCAGAATGTAGAATCCCCTGGCTAGCAATCTCCACCAACTCTCCCATGTTGAATGCGGTCCCCCCACCTAATCCACCGAGAGTGAAAGCCGGCCTAATCAGCAATGGGAAGGTGCCAAGTTCCTCGGCGGCTGCAATAACCTCCTCGATTGATTCGCAGGCCAAAGCCTTGCAAACTGGGAGGTCAATCTCCTCACATACTCTCTTGAACAGGTCCCTGTCCTCTGCCTCATCTATCGCAGCAAGGTTGCATCCAATAAGCTCGACTCCCAACTCATTCAGTGTGCCGTCCTTGGCTAGTGCGGAGGCTATGTTCAGAGCAGTCTGCCCCCCCATCCCCGCTAAGAGGGCATCTGGCTTCTCGGACTCCATGATTTTCTTGACAACCTCTGGCAGCAGTGGTTCGATGTATATCCTGTCTGCCATCTCGGGATCGTTCTGAATCGTGGCGGGGTTTGAGTTGACTAGGATGACTTCGAATCCATCGGATCGAAGAGCTCGACAGGCCTGTGAACCTGAGAAATCGAACTCTGCTGCCTGTCCAATCCTAATTGGGCCGCTTCCAAGAATCAGAATCCTCTTCAAGTCGTCACGGCGGGGCATCAGGAACCGCCTTCCTTGCTGATTAGTTCTGTCTTCGGACTACCTAGATACTCGGTGACAATTTGCTGAAACCTGTCGAAGAGAGGAGATGCGTCATGAGGTCCAGGACAGGCCTCAGGATGGAATTGGATGGTGAATGCAGGTTTATCCAGAAGATCGAGTCCCTCAACGGTCCCATCGTTTGAGTTGACGTGTCGGACCTTGAACTCAGACCCTAGGACATTGTCACTAGTTTCGGAGTAGGCTCCACTGGGATGGGGAGCGAGCATCCCTTGGATTGGATCCTCAACAGCGAATCCATGATTCTGGCTTGTGATGTGGACCCTTCCAGTCTCCAAGTCCATGACCGGTTGGTTAGATCCCCTATGCCCATATCTGAGTTTGTACGTCCTCAATCCAGCAGCTAGCCCCATTAACTGGTGACCTAAGCAGATTCCCATTACTGGCATCCCCTGACGGACAGCAGCGGCCAAAGTCTTCCTCGCTTCGGTTGCTGCCCCGGGATGGGCGGGGTCTCCCGGACCATTGGATGCAAAGAGAGCGTCGGGAGACCAATCGCGAGAAATCTCCTCCAGAGTCATTTCAGCGGGACACCAGACGACCTCAAACCTAGTGCACAGCTCCCTCAGAATGTTATACTTGACACCGCAGTCGATTGCGGCGAGGCGAGGTAATGGTAGACCGTTATCATCCTCGGCTCCAGGGTTCAGAAGTGTGGGTGCGTCACAGGTAACTTGTGCGACTAGGTCTTCCGTGTCCGGAGAAGACATCTCCTCGAGAATTGTCTCCATTTCCTCAATCCTCTCAGTGGGGCCGAACACACATAGCAAAGTTCCGTGTTCTCTGACTCTCCTAGTTAGGGCTCGAGTATCGATCCCCTCGATACCTGGGACGTTGTGAGCGACCAACAGATCATGGACACTACCTACTGAGTGACGATGATCTGGATTTGTCATGTGCTGCCTGCAAACTACTCCCCGAGGATGGACTGACGAAGACTCTGAGACACATGGATGAACACCATAGTTTCCTAGTAGGGGATAGGTGAATGTAAGAACCTGTCCAGCGAAAGATGGATCGGTTAGGCTCTCCTGATATCCACACATCCCGGTAGTGAACACTAGCTCTCCCTCAGCAATTTCCTCGGTTCCGAAGAGGCGTCCCTCGAAACTTGTCCCATCGGCTAGAAGTAGGATTCCTCGAGAGCCACTAGGTTGCTCTGAGCCTCCAGAATCGAGAAGGAGGTCTGCTGCGTCAGGGAAGGTTGGGGGAGAGTCAACCCCACGAATACCGGCTCCGGGGCAGAAACCCCCGTCTGCTAGACTCTCCGACATCAGCAACGCTGCCCAAGTACGATTCTTAATGGTTGACAGAGATTCGATTTCATCATTGTCGCTTATTCAATCTTCATCGCTGTTGATTACGACCTTTCCCTTGGTCGATGGGATGACTTTCATCTGAGCCCCTGTGAACTTCGATTCCTCATCAATCGACCCTAGCCAAGAGTCTAGGAATACTGCAAGAGCGGCCACTTCTGAGTGAGGTTGGTTGCCCACAGAAATATTGTGATCGGCCAGATGGAAAACCTCGGCTGGAACCTTCGTCCCTCCTACTACCACCACTGCTGGCTTGTCAGTGGAAATTGAGGGAACGGAAGTGGTCCAATTCTGACCATACATAGTGAGGTGAACTATTGTGATTTCTCCTGACTTAGATTCCTTCCTGAGCCAAGACATAGGACTCTCTTCGAATCTACTCTGGAAATCACCACCGAACCGTTCCGTCACTGAATCCCAAGTCTCCAAAGCCGAGGGGTCTCTGTCACCAGCAAGAATTACCTCGTCTGCACCGAATGCCCTAGCGGTCAATCCCAGATGGGATGTTATTCGTTTGTCTCTGTCGCGACGATGCCCCAAACGGAGAACAGATAGCCTAGGTGGGCCCTTGCGGCTCATGACTCATGAGTAAGGGGGTGCCTCATCAGCATGACCCTCAAGAGAATCGGTTCCAGAGGATGGGAATACGTCAACTCCCATGTTCAGCATGCTGGCCCGGACCCACTGGAGAAGAAGAGCATCAAACATCATGTGGGAAGCAAAACCCACCATCACTGCCAGAACTAGCACTCTACCAGATGCAAATAGGGCATCCCCTTCGAGAAGACCGTAACTCATCATAGTCGGCTCGAGAATGTAGAATGCTGCGAGGACTGCTAGGCCACCGCCAATCTGGGACATTGTCGCATTCCCTCTCTCCCGCCCAATGCCAGTGAAAAGAGTAGCTGCGATTACTAGAGCGGGGACGATGAGGCTCACTGTTCCGAAGTCAAACGACCCTAGAGCAGAGAGTGGAATTTGTGAGTCGTTAATCTGCTCAGAGCCCTCACTAATTGCAATCCACCACCAGAGAGCACTAGAGATGAACAGAGCACCGGAGGTCCTAGCTCGCTCGGTAATCATATCCCTAACATGATGAGCATCGCGGGGCTTTAGCCTCTGAACAATTGAGTCGAGGATGAAAAGCGTCTCCGGGTCGTGAGGCTCCCCGGTGTCAGGAGGAGATTGAGTCTCAGGGGCCTCTAGGGAAGCGTCCTCGCCCAGAACCATCACTCGATTGCCCCTCCGTCACATCATAAAGCAATCGTCGTTTGCGAAACCCATATGGCCGACTGGCGACCTATGCTAAATCGCCGAAAGGATGAATTTCCTAGGATTATGGGAGTAGTTAACGTCACACCTGACTCATTCCACCTCGATTCCAGATCGACAAGCACGAATCAGGCAATTGCCAATGCAACTAGGATGGCTGCAGAAGGAGCGGAATGGATTGATGTCGGAGGAGAGTCAACAAGGCCAGGAGCCAAACCAGTATCCGTTGAAGACGAGTTATCTAGGGTTGTTACCGCAATTGAGGGTATTAGGAAAGAACTCCCCAACGTGTGCATATCCATAGACACAAGAAGGGCAGAGGTTGCGAGTCATGCTCTGGAATCTGGGGCTGACATGGTGAATGATGTCTCTTCTCTGAGTGATCCCAGAATGCTAGATGTGATAGTCGAACACGGTTGCCCGATCTGCTTGATGCATATGCAGGGTCTTCCTGAGAATATGCAGAATGACCCCCAGTATGGGGACGTGGTTGATGAGGTTAGGGGGTACTTGGCCGTAGCGACAAGAAAACTTGTCGAGGAAGGAGTTTCTCCCTCCCTGATAGTGGCCGATCCTGGAATAGGATTCGGTAAGAAGTTAGAACATAACTTGGCACTGCTCTCTTCAGGAAGAAAGATAGTCCCAGACAACAGAATGGGACTGATGTGGGGAGTTAGCAGAAAGAGCATGTTCAGAGACCTATTGGGACGAGAGGGCAGTGGCGAGAGGCTAGCTGGCTCATTGGGAGTTGCTGCAATGTCAGTGCAGAAAGAAGTGGACATTGTCAGAGTCCATGATGTCGCAGAGCATTCGGATACTTTCGCAGCGATGAAGGCGGTGAAATATTACGATGTCCGATGAGAACAACAACATTATCGAGATTGATGAGGATCTGAGGATCTTGGGGACTGCCCATGTCAGTAGTGAATCAGTGAATCTTGTTCGTAACCAGATCAAAGAATGGGGGCCGGATTTGGTGGCAGTGGAACTATGTCCATCGAGGATGGCCGCTTTGACTAAACCTGACTCACTGGATTCAGAAGACCTCCTGAAAATCATAAAGGAGGGAAGGTCAGCAATGATACTTCTTCAGTCTGCTCTTGCAACTCAACAGAGGAGGATGGGGGTTTCCTCGGGAGAGAAACCCGGGGCTGAACTCCTAGCTGCAGTAAATGCCGCTGAGGATTCGAAAATACCGGTGGAAATGATTGACAGAGACGTCATAGTCACACTTCGGAGGGCATGGAGGAAGATGAGAATTATTGAGAAATGGAGGATTCTGAACGCCCTCCTATGGGAAGAGGATGATGATGAAGTTTCCATCGATGAGGTACTTGGAGACTCGGACCTACTGAGTAGTATGATGGAGGAAGCCAGAGAAATTGCCCCTGGCGCTGGTGAGGTTCTGATTGACGAGAGAGATTCATTCCTTGCGGGAAGGATCCAGCAGATTCGAGGAAGGGGTAAGGTCTTGGTGGTAATCGGTGCGGGGCATCTCAGCGGGGTTGTCCAAAACCTGGGTGAATCTGCAATGGAAACGACATCCAGACTAGCAGAACTGAGTAAGGAGCCTCCTAAGGCTATCTGGCCAAGGCTACTAATGGCAGCAATTCCCGTTTTCCTCGTAGCTGCTGTGACGTGGATGTGGATCAATGGAGAGATGGAAGCACTCAAGGAGACCGCTCAGACGTGGCTATTCCTGAATGCCCTCTTGGCAGGAGTGGGTATTCTAATCGCAAGGGGGCATCCGCTCTCCATACTGGTTGGCGCGATTGCATCGCCAATTACATCGCTCAACCCAACACTTGCAGCTGGATGGTTCGCCGGATACACGCAACTGAAAGTCTCCTCTCCTACGGGAAAGGACGCGCAGGACTTCCTGAAACTGGACCAGGTTTCTCTTTTCTGGAAAAACCGAGTGGGCAAGGTACTGATGGTTACGACTCTGGGTAATGTTGGTTCAATGGCAGGTGCATGGCTAGCAGGCGGTGCCATAATCGGAATGCTACTTGGATGACACAGAACCATTTAGCGTCGGAGCCTCATCGCATGGATTGTGACGAACTACGGATTCGTGATTAACAACAAGACTTGTATCGGGTGTCACGCTTGCACCGTAGCTTGCAAGTCAGAACATGATGTCCCCCTCGGAGTCAATAGAACCCATGTAAAATACATCGAGAAGGGGACGTATCCGGACTCTACAAGGGAGTTCAGCGTCCATAGATGCAATCACTGCGAAGATTCACCATGTACAACTATCTGCCCTACAACTGCTCTATTCACTAGATTAGATGGGATAGTTGATTTCGACGACGAGCGTTGCATAGGCTGCAAGTCTTGCATGCAGGCTTGCCCCTACGATGCCCTCTACATTGACCCGGACAAGGGGACTGCAGCCAAGTGTAACTACTGCGCTCACAGGATAGAGCATTCTTACGAGCCGGCATGCGTTATCGTATGCCCAACCGAATCCATCATCTCGGGTGACCTCAGTGATCCAAAATCCTCGATATCCAAGCTCGTGGCCACTCACAACACCACAGTGAGGAAGCCCGAATCTGGAGCCGAGCCCAATCTTTACTACATCGATGCTAGCGATGAGATGCTCGACCCAACGGCAACGGAAGTTTCTGGATCCGGCATGTGGACAGAGCAGGCCTTCGGGGTTGGGCACTTCGCGAAGTACGCGGAGAGTCGACTGGGGGAGGCAGACGCCACTTCGATGATTGTTCAACTTGCCCTGGAAAAGAAGGCAAAGAAGGCCGCACCTCGTGACCAGGCGATAATCAGGGACGTAATGGGCAGGTTGGCTGACGAGTCGGGCGAAGCAAAGAGGATTTACGACCAGCCCAGTAAGGGAGTCCTGTGGGGTTGGGAGGTTTCGGCTTACATCTGGACAAAGGGGATTGCTGCAGGTACTTACGTAGTCGCTGTCCTTGCCATGCTAACTGGTATGGTGGAGATGAGCGATGGCCTGTGGGCGATGACTCTGGGTGTCGGGATTTCTTTTCTTGCCCTAACGGGACTCCTACTAGTGATTGATCTCGACAGACCCGAGAGGTTCCTGTACGTCATACTGAGACCTAATTGGGATTCATGGTTAGTCAAGGGAGCATACATCCTTTCCGGTTACGGTGGCATACTTGCCCTCAGCACGGCCGTGTTAGTCCTTGATTTGGACCGATCTTTTCTCACTTACCTAGCCATTGCGGGTGTCCCATTGGCCTTGCTCACCGGGGTTTACACTGCGTGGCTGCTTGGCCAGGCCAAAGGCAGGTCCTGGTCCGAGGACTCCCTTCTGCCTGTCAAATTCCTTGTGGAGACCTTTGTAATCGGGGCTGCGGTTTTCTTCCCGATGGCGTTAATGAATCCATTGTCGATTGCAGTGGGAGGAGTAATTCTCGCAGGGATACTAGTCCATGACAACCGATTGGTCGTCAAGCCCCAGATGGAGCCATTGCTGTGAGGTGTTGGAATGGGTAGGACATTCATAGAGGACATGGCCCAGCGCCTACGAATCATCCCCAACCTCGACAGAGAGGATGCACGTGGGGCGGAGGGACCTCTCAGGCCATTCCCCGAGCCAGAGAAGTGGCACGACCACGTTGAACTCGATGCAAACGAATGGCCGAAAATGATCGAGAAGCGCTATTCCCTAGTCCCCACAACATGCTTCAACTGCGAGTCGGCATGTGGATTACTAGCCTACGTGGACAAGGAGACAGGACAGGTTTCCAAGTTCGAAGGGAACCCGCACCACCCGGGAAGCAGGGGCAGGAACTGCGCAAAGGGCCCTGCAACTATCAACCAGATTAACGACACTGAGAGGATTCTACACCCGATGAAGCGAGTTGGCCCGAGGGGTGAGGGAGGATGGGAGAGGATTTCCTGGGATGACGCATTGGACGAAATATCGACGAAGATTAGAGAGTCCCTCAAGACCGGAGCCAAGGACAGGGTCGTCTACCACGTGGGCCGTCCCGGGCACGAGGGATACACCAACAGAGTACTGAAGGCCTGGGGAGTAGATGGACACAATAGCCACACCACCATCTGCTCTGCTGGAGCTAGAACTGGATACTCTCTCTGGCAACGTCATGACAGGCCATCCCCCGACCATGCCAATGCCAAGGTGATACTGCTAACTTCCTCACACTTGGAGACTGGACACTACTTCAACCCGCATGCTCAGAGGATTCTAGAGGGGATGATGGATGGTGCGAAGCTCGTTGTTATCGACCCCCGTCTATCCAACACTGCGGCCATGGCCGACCATTGGCTACCGACATGGCCGGGCTCTGAGTCAGCCCTATTCCTGTCATGGGCCAGCATGATTCTTGAGAGGGAACTATTCGACAAGGATTTCCTAGAGAACTGGGTCAACTGGGAGGAGTGGATGAAAGCAGATCATCCGGAGGAGGAGAGAGACTTCGAGCGATTTATCGAGCTTCTCAGAGAGGAGTACTCACAGTACACACCTGAGTTCGCGGCAACAGAGTGCAAGATCCCTGTAGAGCAAGTAATTGAGGTAGGAGAAATTGTTGCAAACGCTGGAAGCAGGCTCGCAACACATGTCTGGAGAGCCGCTGCAATAGGCAACTTGGGTGGGTGGCAAGTGAGTAGAACACTGCACTTACTGAATGTCCTAACCGGCAGCGTAGGTACTGAGGGAGGGACATCCCCGAACTCTTGGTCCAAGTACAAGCCCGACCTCTTCGACGTCCCCCCCGACCCAGATGGGTGGAACGAACTCCACTTCCCTCCAGAATATACTCTCTCGCACTACGAGATGAGTCACATCCTCCCCCATCTAATTAAGGATGGAAGAGGATCCATGGACGTGTACTTCACCAGAGTCTTCAACCCTGTTTGGACTTACCCGGATGGTTTCTCTTGGATTGAGATGCTCCAGAACGAGGACTCTGTGGGGTGTCACGTGGCCCTGACTCCGACATGGAACGAAACTGCCTTCTTCGCCGATTACGTCCTACCCATGGGGCATGCCTCTGAGAGGCACGACGTCAATTCATACGCAACTAGTTCGGGCAAGTGGGTCGCTTTCAGACAACCCGTCCTGAGGGAATATGCCCGAAGAGAGGGCAAGGAGGTGGAGTTCACCCACGAGGTTAATCCAGGAGAGGTATGGGAGGAGGACGAATTCTGGAACGAACTCTCGTGGAGGATCGATGACGGCACTATGGGTATCAGGGAACACTTCATGAGCCCTTACCGAGAAGGAGAGAGGATTACCATCGATGAGTACTACCAATACATGTTTGAGAGGATCCCGGGACTCTCCGAGGCCGCAGAGGCAGAGGGGACAGACCCATTGGGCTACATGAGGAAACATGGGGCGTTCCTGATAGAGGAGGCGACCTACAACAAGCACCAGGAGGAGGGTTGGCCGACCCCCAGCGGAAAGCAGGAACTCTACTCAAAGAGCATGGAGGAGTTCGGCTACCCCGAGCACTCTATTCCTCACTACCGAGTCATGAGTCACGTTCACCCGGACAACCTGCAGGGAGATGACGAGTACTGCCTGCTTCCGAACTTTCGCCTGCCTCAGCATATCCACTCTCGCTCGGCCAATGCCAAGTGGTTGGCAGAAATCGCACATAGGAATCCACTATGGGTCCACCCGAGAGACGCAGCCAAGTTGGGAGTGAGTGAGGGCGACCTACTGAAGATTGAAACCGAGATAGGCTGGTTCGTCGACAAAGTCTGGGTCACAGAGGGAATCAAGCCTGGCATAGTCGGATGCTCTCACCACATCGGCAGGTGGAGGAGGAAGCAGGACTCGGGCAACCGCTACATGACAAACGAGGTCGAGATTGAGGACATGGGAGGAGGTAGGATGCGGATGAGGACGGTCTCCGGAGTAAGACCATGGGAGTCTGAGGATCCCGACACCAACAGAGTATGGTGGAGGGATGGCGGCGTGCACCAGAACATCACGCATGCAGTCCAACCGGATCCCATCAGCGGAGCACATTGCTGGCTACAGAAGGTCAAGATCTCAAGACCGGTGGATGGAGAATCTTATGGTGACGTCGAAGTGGATACAAACAAATCGTTCGAGTACTACAAGAAGTGGAACGAGATGGCCAAGGACGCGGAGAGACACCCCCGAGGAGAGAGGAGGCCCCTGTGGATGAACAGGCCGCTACCTCCCAGAAAGGAACATTGGTTCATTCGCAAGTGAACTAAACAGAGGGCTCTGCAACGCCCCACTCGATTGTTTCCCATGCCCTCTCATGGACGTAGTAGAAGCTCATCTTCAATGGAAACTCAATGATGATGAACCAGCCGGCTGTTTCTATCTCTCCAGTAAGCATTCCAGCAACAGCCGCCCCCGTCAAAGTCGCAATTATCCTCCAAAGAAATGTCTTTGCCAGAACGCGTTCCCTAGTGTACATACCCATCGCCATACCGCGCGGGGCATTACATGGAGCAATTAACATAAGCGGTAATAGGTTTGGAGACTTCGTGATTTGCTAAGAGGAAGCAACGACCGGAATAGAGTCAGAATCTATTGATTCCATGTCCTCTAGGCCCCAGTCGACTCTACTCCATCCTCGCTCATGTAGGTAATAGAGTATCATCTTGGTTAGTACCTCGAATCCGGCTATCGAAGCTGCAAGTTCGGCTGCATGCTCTGTACATGCTCCAGATGCGGAGGCGAAGAAATACGCTAGAATGAATGTATCAGTCGTAGCTATTACCCTCCAAACTATAGTCTTCAGAAGACTTCTCTTTGCTGTTGGGTGTCCGGTGCCGGGTATGTGGGTCATGAACAAGGGATTGTTCGATTAGGGATAACCCCTCCGTTGCAAGGTTCAGGTCCCATTTAGATGGATTCGACTACAACAGCAATTCCTTGTCCGCCACCAATGCAAGCTGTGGCAACTCCGTAACGGCTCCCTCTTCTTTTCAACTCTCTCGAGAGAGTCAGGACCAATCTAGTTCCAGTTGCAGCCAGAGGGTGCCCGAGGCCGACAGCCCCGCCATTCACGTTGACTCTTTCGTAGTCAATTCCCAAATCCTTGATGCAGGCCACCACCTGTCCGGCGAATGCCTCGTTAATCTCCCAAAGATCGATGTCCGATACTGCCAGACCGGCTTTCTCTATAGCCAACCGACTAGATGGCACTGGACCATATGACATGATGCTGGGTTCTAGTCCAACAATCCCCCATGAAACGATTCGTGCCAGTGGTTCGTCCCCATCTGCCTCTGCTCGAGATTCCGACTTCACTACTACCGCAGCCGCGCCATCGACCACACCGGAGGCATTTCCTGCTGTGACTAGAGAATCGGGGCCGAAATGGGTCCTCAGACCCGAAAGAGAATCGAGAGTTGTTTCAGGGACCACGTGATCCTCGTGAGAATGATCAATTTCGCCATCAGTAGTCCCTACGGAAACAATCTCTTCACTCCATATTCCGGATGTTACGCTGGCCTCGGTCCTCTGGTGGCTCATGGCAGCGAATTCATCTGCCTGTTCCCGGACAACGCCCTTTCTACGACATAGTTCATCACTAGTCTGGGCCATGAACATGCCACTTACCCCGTCCACTAGATTCGTGAAAAGATAGTCCTCCATATCCTGTGGAATTTCTTCTCCTGCAGTTGGTGGTCTGCCGAGTTTGTATTTCCCCCTCATTCCTCTGAGGACATGCGGGGCTTGGCTGAGATTCTCCATCCCCCCTGCAACGACCACGTCTGCCTCTCCCAGCATTATCATCTGAGTTGCACTGATTATCGATTGGGCTCCGCTTCCGCAAAGTCTGTTTAGCGTTAGCATCGGTACTTCCTGTGGGATTCCTGCCCTCAGTCCAGCGTGTCTAGCCCCGAAAATTGCCTGTCCTGAAGTCTGGAGGGCATGGCCCATTACGACGTGCTCGACACTACTTGGATCTGTACCGGTCTTCTCCATGGCTCCCATGATTGCTATTGTGCCCAGTTCCTCGGCAGATACGGAGGCTAGACGCCCCCCTGGGATGCCATCCCCTCTCTTTCCACCCAGCCACTCGCAGAACGGAGTTCTGGCCCCTCCTACTACAACCGCACTATCGGTCATTTCACAACTTCCGCGAATTCTCAAGACTCGTCAGACTCATCGGTCATCGAACCTAGGTAGTCTGGGAGCTCGACGCCGGACATCTTGGCCACGTCATGGATTGGTGGCAGGCTCTGGACTAGGCTGCTAACGAAGTTGCTAGTAGCGGAGTTCCCGTCTGCATTGTTCCCACTGTCCCATACGGTGATCTTGTCTATCTTCAGGTTACGGATTGCCTCTGTCTGTGCATTGACCATTGCCTCGATCTTCTCGACCATTAGCAGGGTTGCTGCTGCCTTAGGATCACCTGAAGCGCTGGTAACTAGGCTGCTGTATCCCTTGGCCTTGGACTCGAGGACCTTCTGGATACCCTCGGCCTCTGCTTCATACTTGGCCAGAATAGCATCTGCCTCACCACGAGCGATTCTCCTCTGCCTCTCAGCTTCGGCATCTGCGGCTATCTCCACCTGCTGCTTGGCAACGGTCTCGCGGGCAATCTCGCTGGCTCGGAGCTTCTGCTCCTCCTCCTCATAGACTGCCTTCTGGATCTCTGCCTCTGCCTGCGCAGTAGCGACATCGGCTCGCTGCTTTGCAGACGCCTCGGCCTCAGCTAGGTCGGCGTTTGCCCTGGCTATCTCTGCCTGAGCTGCGTTCTCACCAGCAACCGCCATTGCCTCTTGCTGCTCAACGTACACACGCTGGTCGGCCTCTGCCGCCTTCCTTCCCTTCTCGGCCTCTGCTGTGTTCTCAGCGACCTGGATATCCTTTGTTCGGTCTGCCTCTGCCTTACCGATTGCACCGGACATTTCGGCGTTCGCGACATCTATCCTAGCCTGCTCGACGGCATGGGATGCGGCCTTCTTTCCGATGCTCTCGATGTAGTCGGACTCGTCAGTGATATCTGCGATGTTCACGTTAATCAAGTACAGCCCTACCTTCCTCATCTCCTGGCCGACGTTCTTCTGGATCAGCTCTAGGAAGGAGTCTCGGTCCTGGTTAATCTGCTCGATTGTCAGAGTCGCGACAGTGAGACGGAGTTGACCGAAGATTATCTCCTTCGCCATCTCCTCTATGTCATCGACCTTGAAACCAAGAAGACGCTCGGCTGCATTGGCCATGATTGATGGCTCGGTTGATACACCAATTGTGAAGGTGCTTGGAACGTTGATCCTGATGTTCTGTAAGGAAAGTGCTCCTCTGAGATCGATGTTTATCGTCATCGGCTTTAGTGAGATGTATGCATAGTCCTGAATCAGGGGCCAAACTAGAGCAGCACCACCATGCAGGGTCTTGGATGGTTTCGGACGCCCCTCGGCAGTCTTTTCGGTCCTACCGTAAATCACCATTATCTGGTCAGGTGGACATCTCTTGTATCGCTGTGCGAAAAACATCACAGCTGCCACAAGAATCAGTACAACTGCAAAAATCATTATTCCTAGTATATCTGCTGACGTTGCTGCCATTGGTTCAACTCATACAAGAAGAAGGGTTGGTTACCTATGAATGCTTACCCGTCACGCTCTTTGGTACGAATACTGAAGAAGAAAACCACCCCAAGTTAGATTCTTTTCACTACTAAGACCTCGCCGATGATATCGACCACCTCGATGAAGTCACCTGTGCCTATGTCGCCGGTCTCTGACTTTGCGTTATAGGTCCTCTGGGCTCCGTTTACCTCCACGGTAACCTGTCCCACCCCATCAGCGGGGATTCTCAGATATGTCTGGCCCTTAGAACCGATTGCCTCGGAGAGCTCAGTTGTCCCGTCCTGCTGGAGAGTGACGAAGAGTTCGAAAAGTTTCCCTGTAGCATACATCGAGGCTCCCCCCGCTATGCCTCCTGCGAAAATTGCTAAACTGGCCTCTCCACCAGCCTTCTGAACGTAAAGCCCGCCAAGACCGAAGAACATCAAGAAGGCCATAATCCCCTGAAAGGTGAGAGCCTTGAACGATGCATCTGCTCCTAGGTCGACATCTATCCCAAATAGGCCATCGAAGACGTCAGTAGCGATTCCCCCTATCATGAGCAGGAAGAAGTAGAGGACGAACAGGATTCCTCCCACTAACGCACTGGCAGCGAAGAGTAGTTCAACCCCCGTTGCATCTCCAAATCCTATTAAATCGAACAAACTGAACTCAACCATTGTTACTGCGTACGGTGGGTAAGATTTGACTTGTTCGGCGGCATGAGTATCAAGAATGTCTCATTTCCTGGACAATAGGGCGCCCAAGTAACGTTCTAGGTTCAGGATAGGACCCAGAGATAGACCGACTGCGACAAAGGACAGTATGAGGGTGTTCTGAGAAGAGAAGTACGAGTCAAGGATTGTGTAAGACATGAGTCCTATCATGAAAAGTAGGAAAGGAATAGCGGCCCTTCTGAAGAAAATGTGATATCCGAACATTTGATCGAATGCAGGGTTTCCAATTACCTTGTCGACGATGTTCTCTTCGTCTCTCGGAGTCATCTGGCTTCCTCAGCCAACAAGCCACGCCATCGCGCCTATGAATGTCATCACGACGGGAACTGTGTACCATGCTGCCTTGATGCCTTTTGGAGAGTTGTCCACTAGTTCCTTTCTGCCGGTTTCTGGATCGACCAGCAATATCGTCTTCTCGGCCTTGCTGTATAACTCTGTGAACTCTTCCTCGTTACGTGCGACGAACAGGAGGAAGTATATCCCGAGGAGTAAAGTTCCCCCTCCGGACATTTGAATAATCTCACCGAGGAATTCGTTGGCGATTGCATCTCCGATTAGTATCTGCGCTATTCCCATCATGAACCATGTGATTGAGTCCTTCCTTGCCATGTCCATAAGAGGATATTACCCTTCTTGAATTTGACCCCTGCATGGGCCTGAATCAGCCCCCTCTGCTTATTGGGCGAGACTCCCAGATAGCCCATGTGCCCTTGGCGGTGGCCACCAACTTGCCCTCAGCGGTTGCGAGCTTACCCTCTAAATGTGCCAGGTTCCTTCCCTTGCGAACAACCTCAGCTGTGGCAATGAGATGGGCTCCCTCTTTGACCGCATTCAGGTACGAGATATCGAGTTGAGCTGTAGCGCACCACTCCTCCTTGGAGATTATCGAGACGAGAGTTCCTCCCATCGCGGTGTCCAGTAGGGTCGCGTGCACACCACCATGGGCCATTCCTCCCATGTTCAGGTGCTTCTCGTCCACAGTTAGTTCGACGACGCAAGACCCTTCGCTGAAGTTGGTGATCTCCATACCAAGGGACTCTGCTAAGTTGTTCAGTCTGGGTAAGTTCTCCTCATGACTCATTCCGATGCCTCCCCAGTCTGGACGGCCCATAGCCTAGCATACAGACCACCATGGGTTACTAGATTGTCATGACTACCCATCTCCGTAATCTGACCGCCATCCATCACAGCAATCGTGTCTGCGTTCCTCACAGTGGAAAGCCTGTGAGCGATGATAAGAGTTGTTCGATTACGAGAAATCCTCTCTATCGATCGCTGTAGTGCGGCCTCAGTCTCGTTGTCCACGTTGCTTGTGGCCTCGTCGAGGACTAGGACGGGAGCGTCCTTCAGGACTGCTCTGGCGATTGCTATCCTCTGTCTCTGACCGCCCGATAGGCGATGTCCGTCCTCTCCGATGTTGGTCTCCCAGCCCTCGGGGAGTTCATCTATGAACCCAATCGCCTCTGCGATTCGGGCGGCCTCGGTCATCTCGTCCTCTGAGGCTCCTGGCCTACCATAGAGCACGTTGTCCTTCACCGTTCCAGGGAACAGTGTCGTGGTCTGACTGACTAGGGAAATCGCCCCTCTCAAGGAATCTAACTTGAGTTCCCTTACATCGTGACCATCTAGAGTTACACACCCCTCCAACGGGTCATGGAATCTGAGAAGTAGGCGAACTAGGGTCGTTTTCCCCGATCCAGTTGCGCCAACGAGTCCGATTATCTTCCCCGCAGGAACGTCGAGGTCGATTCCCCTAAGGACGTCCTCTCTTCCAGGATAGGTGAATTGGATTCGCTCGAACCTGATGCTCCCCTCGACCGTCTCCAGTCTGGTGTCACCCTCGATCACTCCGACCTCGGTATCGAGTAGATCGAGCACCCTGGTTGTGGATGCGAGTGCTCTCTGGTATAGGTCAAAGGTCTCTCCCAATCTCGTTAGGGGCCAAAGTAGACGTTGGGTGATGAATACGATTACTGAATACTCTCCAAGGCCGATCTTCCCCTCAAGGGCGTACTTCCCCCCGACGAGGAGATTGGCTGTGAAGGCGAATAATATGGCCATCCGGATTAGAGGAACGAAAGAGGCGGAGAGACGTATTGCTGACCTGTTAGCGTCCCTGTATGACTGTGATGCCTCACTGACTCTGTGTGCCTCTCTCTCCTCAGCAGTGAATGACTTAATCGTAGTAATTCCTTGTAAGTTGTTGTTCAGGATAGCATTCAACTCGGCAACCTCCTTGCGTACCTCGATGTAACGGGCACCAATCCTCCTCTGGTAGAGGAACGACCCCGCTACTATTATTGGGACGGGGAGAATTGCTAGCATCGCGACCTCTGGTGCCAGTGAGAACATTATTCCGCTGACCACAATCACCGTAGTTCCGACTTGCAGAAGGTCATTGGCTCCGTGGTCTAGGAACCTCTCGAGTTGGTTGACGTCGTCGTTCATTATCGCCATGAGGCCGCCAGTGCTCTGTTCGGAGAACCACTGCATCTCCAAATCCTGGATATGACGGTAGGCATCCATCCTGAGTTCGTGTTGCGCGGTCTGGGCGAGGTTTCTCCATAAGACTCCATAGAAGTACTGGAAAAGTGACTCAAGGACCCATATGACAACTGTGATGCCTGCTAGAACCTGTAATTGCAACCAAGGTTCTGTGTAACCGTATTCGGCTAGGAATGACTTCTCCTGCTGGTGGACGACGTCGATAGCCATCCCAATCAGGACAGGTGGTGCCAAATCCCAGATCTTGTTCAGAACTGAGCATATCGATGCGAGGATAATTGTTCCCCGCTGGTCCCTCATCTGGTTTAGGAGTCGGACCAAGGGATGTCGTGCCTCGGACATGCGATACGCTAGAACTGGTTGGCTTCAATCCTATCCCATGGGGTCCGGTGAGAAATATTTCGGAACCGTTATACGGATTAGTATCGGTGTGAGGCCATGCCAATAGCAAGGTACTGGGTCGTCAAGACTGGCGGCAATGAGGTAACAGAAGAAATGGTGAAAGTCTGGAAGGAGAACTTTCTGGAATACGCAATGGAGAAAGGATGTCTTAGAGGGGCTCTGGTTGCCGATGGAGAGAGAATCATTGCGGGGACAATTTGGCCCGATTTGGAGACTATGGACGCAGTCATAGAGAGTGACCATTATTCCAATATCGGAGAGGTCGTTAGCGCATCCTGGGGGGCCGGTGGAATCAACCTCCCGGAAGACATCGAATTAGTCTGTAACGGGGAGGTCCTCGCGATGATGGTTCCAGGAGGACTCTGAGTATGAGATATGCAGTAATGACAATCTGGAAGCACCCTGAGAAGCACGATTGGAAGGAGGCGCAGGTATCTCTAGATGGAGCAGATGCACCCGAAGGATCAACTGTAACTTGGTTCGAGATTGATGAGTTCACTCAGGGTTCTCTATTTGTACTCCCTAGCAAAGAGGATTACGAGACCGTAATAGAGGGCCTCAGAGAAATGAGAAAAGACGCCATCAACGAAGGATCAGTGATGGAAGTCGAGGCAATAGGTCCAGTAAAGGCCGCCAGAGATTTCTGATTAAACTGCATAGTAAATTCCATCCATTTCCCTAGCCTATAGACGCCTCAGCAATAGAGGGGGCTATAACGCACTGCCTCGCTCCTATAGCGTGACTGCGGCCTCCGACCTATGGGAAGGTTTCCTCGGCGAGGTAGGTGTTGCAGCGTTCCAGGGGCTCATCGTAGGTGTGATTACTGGGCTTGTCTTCAAAATGGCGACCAATTTACTGAAGTGGTTCATCCTGATTGAATTCGCTCTGTTAAAGTGGCTAGAGTCGAGAGGGATAGTGGTGGTCGATTGGGAGAGACTAACATTGGGGATGATTGATATCGGCATCGATGTCACAGCCCAGAGCCAGTCAATCCTAGTATCAATATCAGAGATGGGAACCTTTGGCCTAGGCTTCTTCGCTGGTTTCGCCGCTGTGGAACGCTTCAAGCCGAAATAGCCTCAATCACTCCCGGACCAACCCGCTGGTCACTAGGTACTGATTAGTGCGTATGTACAGTAATGGGGGCCCAGTTGTGTATTTTCAGCGATAGAACAACAACTATTATGATAGATTTGTCAGGTTCTGACAATGGGAAGCTGTGATTGTGGTATTGGAGAAGATTCTACATATCATTATGAAAGAATTATAGAAATTGACAATAAGATAATGAATTATTTGGAGGCAGGATATTGAGTATTTCACGAGACGAATCAGCAAGGATTTCTTCCATTTTGGATGAGACAGGAGTTTTTTCTGGAGGTAGTTATAATGACTTCCATGAGGCAGGAGAAAACCAATTAGTCACTCTGACTCATTTTGGATTAACACCGTCTTCAATAGTCTTAGACATCGGCTGCGGCTGCCTCCGAGGAGGTAGGTGGCTAATTCCTTATCTAAATTCAAACTGCTACTTCGGCGTGGAGCCCAATATAGAAATGCTTGAAGTAGGAAAAACCATAGTAATCGATTCAGAAACACTAGAAGAAAAGCAACCAACATTCCACTCAAATGCAGACTTCGAGTTCGGCGTATTCAGAACAACTTTCGATTATTTTATCGCAAGATCAATCTGGACTCACTCTTCGAAAAAACAGATAGAAAAGATGCTTGACCAATTTGTCAGACATTCGTCCTCCTCGGCCAAATTCCTCACTTCCTATATGAGACCTCGAATACCAATCCTCGATGACTATAAGGGAGAGAGTTGGATTGGCAAGAGCCACGAATCCAATCAACCAGGAATTGCTAGACACAGCCTGAGATGGATAAAAAAGGTCTGCATTAATAGGGGATTGAGAGTAAGTAGTATAGATCATCCAAAGTTGAACTACGGGGCGCAAATCTGGCTGCTAGTAGAAAGGCGATAAAACTACGTGGTACTCGTGGGCATCCTCCTCCCTACACTACTTTATGCGGGCATCATGAGGCCGATTAGAAGGCAATGTGGCGAATGCAGGAGAGGATCGAAGACGTGGGGTGGACCAACAGAGTCATGCTCTATGAATTTCTAAATTTCAACATTGTTGGAACTTTCAATTTCTTCTTCGCTTTAGTCCTCTATGAAGTCCTGTATTGGGTCGATCTATGGTCAGCCCACACAGCAGTAGCCGCTTGGGCGGTCTCAAGTGCTATAGGGAATGTAGAAGCTCACTTTATGCATTACAGATTCACGTTCAAATCTACATTTCCCTATTTTAGAAGTCTGAATAGGGCCTTTTGGACATATACGGGCCAACTAGTGGTCACAACATCATCTCATTATTTGATGGTCGAAGTTCTTCTCGTGCACCACAGAATTGCTTGGTTGGTCAATACCTGTGTTTTTGGATTCGTAAACTTTCTATTAATCAGATGGATTGCTTTCCCTCCTGAGTATGACCAGAAGAACTCCCTATGACATGGGTAGGAAGATGATGATCAAGTCCTAAACGAAGAAGAGTGACATCGTAATAGAGGGCCCCTCTATGATATCCGCAGAAATCACGTTCAGTTGAATGGGTACTCTATAATAGCAACATCTCAGTGGGTTGACTATGACTAGAAATTGGAATAATATATTGAGATGGTTGCACATTAGCATAGGAACGGTATTGGTGATTTATCACTCGAGAATAGCATGGTTCCACTTTGGAATTGTGGATTCGGTTTGGACCGCAGATATCGACAAAGTAATTTCAACGACAATTGTTTTCGCTGTGATGTGGTCTGGACTCGCCAAATGGCCCATCTACCCATGGCTAAAAAAGCGTCAGAATAGATTGAAGAGAGAGCGAAAGGCATTATCCTAAGATAATGCAGAAGTATTACTCAAGAAGTTCAGGGTTCACGTTACCATGTGTTCTTACAAGAATAATTTATATTTCTTTTTTGATTTCATTGACCACTTTTGAGATGTTAGACGAAATACCTTCTATCATCATCCAACCATGACTCTTGACTCCATCGCCTACTAATCGAATACCTTCAATTCCTATATCTGCTGGAAGTTCGGAACCTTGAGGCGCCCTGTTACAAGGCCAATTACGATGATATGAATGAACACATATTTCCTCACCATAGTCTGAAAGCCATGGTATTGCCTCGTACAGTTCTTCGCGACCTTTTCCTATTTCGGATTTTACATCGGAACTAGGCACATATTGATGCGAAATCATCAGATGTTGTCCTTGAGGTGCTAAACTAGGATCAGAGAATGAGGGGATCACATAACCACCAACTCGATCTACTTCTGGTAACATGGTTACACCACTTCCTTGATGAGGGACATTCTCTTTTAATGCAAAACAAAAACCGATGCCACCTACTGCTTGAGTATTAGTTACTTGTTCAGTAATTTCTTCCTTAACTTCAAAATCATCTGATAGTACTTTCAGTAAGTTAGGATGGCCACCATTGTGTATAATTGCGTCTGCACCGACCCAAATTGAGTTATCTCTGCCTCTCCTACGTATACCTACACAAAACTCATTATTCTTGGTAGATTCTTCAGCTGAACCAGGAAGTATTTCTGTAATCTCAGTTGATAATTTAACTCTAGCACCATTCTCTTTCAAATCTTTTCTCAAGCCATCTATAACTCCCTTACATCCTCCTTTGGGGATATGAGGTCTATCGCTCCAAAACGAATTCTGCAACAGGCGAATTGCAGATGTAGCTGGCATCTGCTCAAACCTCAGACTAACTGCAAAGTTTGAAAAAGAATCTAGGAAATTCACGAACTCTTTTGAGAATCTCTTGGAAAGCCATGTATAACCATTTTCAGTTTCACCAACAATAGGCATTTTAGCTCTTTTACTTAATAATCGAGTTAAATTTACCATATCACTAATTGGAAACCAAGGTAGAACTCCAAACGCATTATTAGCCCGATATAGTCTACCTCCTTTGATTTGACATGCAAAGTTTGTAGTTGGAATGAAATCTACACCATGCCTACTTAGATCAAGCCCGCCTCTCTTTCTACTACCCAATATCAAATTAGCAAAAGGGCCTTTCTTCCCATGAGGAATCATATGTACTGCACCTGTTGGAATTTGAAAACCGTCATGATTATGCTGAGTGAACCTGCCCCCAGCAAATGACATTCGTTCGTAAACTGAGACATCATATTTTTTTGTCTGCGCCAACATAGCAGCAGATGTCAAACCACCAATTCCTGACCCGATAATCAGAGCTTTTGGGCGACCCATAATATCATCTAGAGTATACTAGTGCACCAGTAGGGCACGATATAAGACATAGAAGGCAATTAGTACAATTAGATTCTAGAACTTCGCAAACACCCTCTACTACTAACGCATTGTCCTTACATGCCATTAGGCAATAGGAACAACCGACGCAGAGATGATTGATGACCTTTAATTTCTCACCATCAATCACAGGTTTATCATGAGATATGCCTGACTCAAGTGCCGGTACTAGCCCGGGGGTAGCTTTCTCTCGAAACTTCCCAACCATGTGACATAATTCGAGTTAGTGCTTATGACATTTCCTTAATTAATTGAAAATATTCTAGGTCGTTTATCACAATGATGCAATTCATCACTAGGGAAGATGATGCCAACGAGTACCACGGTTACAGTTTCCTATAGGTCTAGTACAAAATGCAAACTTCTGTCCTCGAGTCCCTCACGACGGTAGAATCGATGAGAGTCCAGGCGGTGATTGCTACAATCCAAGTGAAGGCTTGAGCACCCCAATTCACGTGCGTGATCACAGAGCCAAGAAAGTAGAATTGCCCCAACTCCATGACTACGGTTTCCTTCATCAATCACTAGATCGTCAACATATAGGTAGCTTCCACGAGAGAGCATTTCAGAGAACACAAATCCAGCAATGCCGAGAAGTAGTCCATCGGAATCGAATGCCCCCACGAGATTGTATCCCGTGTTCTGTTGTTGTCTCTCCACTTGCTTAACATAACCTCCCTCATCAGACTGATCTGGACGTAATTGTTGCATCAAGGGCCAACTCGTTCGGATATCTTCCGAATCAAGTAGATGTCTGACACTAATCCCGTCTTTTTCCATGTCCACCTCAAAGGGCACCTTTCTATGATGCTATGTGTA
>Ga0208765_1000524_pt1 | contig 25234 bp, 15 predicted proteins | sample ETNtaG_2_FD_185783 | JGI IMG/M metagenome (GOLD analysis project Ga0208765, IMG submission 185783) | Marine microbial and viral communities from oxygen minimum zone, Eastern Pacific Ocean - ETNP201406SV203 (SPAdes) (version 2) | ecosystem: Environmental > Aquatic > Marine > Oceanic ...
TTTCAATTTGTTGCTTAATAAATTGATCCTTCAATTTGCCTATGTAGAGGGTATGAAAATACTCTGTGGCGAAAGTTGTAATTTTATGGCTTTCTTTTTGTTTAATTGTTCAGGAGAGACAATATGGCTCTAAATCTTGAAGCAAAAAAAGCAGTTGTTGAACAGGTCAATGCAGTAGCTATTAATGCAGTATCTGTTGGTGTTGCTGAGTATCGTGGATTGAATGTTGAACAAATGACTAATTTGCGGAACTCTGCGATTGATGCAGATGTTTTTTTACGTGTTGTAAAAAACACGCTTGCAAAGAGAGCGTTAGCTGAAACAGGATGTGAGTGCATTACACCAGTTTTAAGTGGCCCAGTTATCTTGGGGTTTTCTCAAGAAGATCCGGGGGCTGTAGCGCGCGTTTTTCGTGATTTCATTAAAGAAAATGAAGCATTAGTCGTTAAAGGTTTGGGAGTTTCCGGTGAATTTGTTGATGCGAATCAACTAAAACGCATTGCGAGCCTTCCAACTAAAGATCAAGCAATCAGTATGTTGATGGCATTAATGCTTGCACCAACTGAGAAGTTAGTAAGAACTTTAAATGAAGTTCCAACGAAACTAACTCGAGTTGTAGCAGCTATACGTGATCAACAACAATAATAATTATATAGAGGAGTAAATATCATGGCGAAATTAACGAACGAAGATATTTTAAATGCAATTGCAGACATGTCTGTTATGAATGTTGTTGAGCTAGTTTCAGCAATGGAAGAAAAATTTGGTGTTTCTGCGGCAGCAGTGGCTGCGGCACCAGTTGCTGTAGCAGCTGAAGCGGGTGCAGCAGTTGAAGAAAAGAGTGAGTTTGATGTTGTTTTAACAAGTTTTGGTGACAAGAAAGTTGCTGTTATCAAAGCTGTTCGCACTATCACTGGTTTAGGCCTTAAAGAAGCAAAAGACCTTGTTGAAAGCGCTCCAGCACCTATTAAAGAGGGTGCTTCTAAAGCTGAAGCCGATGATTTGCAAAAACAGCTTGAAGAGGCTGGTGCAAGCGTAGAGCTTAAGTAACTTGTTCGATGCTATATTCCAAAATCCCCGGGCAGGGGATTTTGGTGTTTTTATTTGAAAGTAATTTTGAAAACAATTTATTGATTAATATGGGGTATTCATGACTTATTCATTCACTGAGAAAAAGCGTATCAGAAATAATTTTGGCACGAGAGAGTCGATTTTAAAAGAGCCAGATCTATTGTCCATTCAAATTAATTCGTTTAATACTTTTATTCAAGCTGGAGAGACTGAAAAGAAAGACGTCGGTCTGCATTCTGTATTTAAATCTGTATTTCCTATTACTGCGCTGAATGGTTACGCTGAAATTGAATATTTAGATTACGAACTTCAAGAGCCGAAATACAATGTTAAGGAGTGTAAGTTGCGTGGTGTCACTTATGCTGCAACACTCCAAGTAAAACTTAACCTGGTACTTTTTGATAAAAATGGTTCAACACTCAAGAAAAAGCGTCGCGTCAAGCAAGTTATCGAAGAGAATGTCTACTTAGGTCAACTCCCTTTGATGACAGATACCGGAACCTTTGTTATTAATGGCACAGAGCGCGTTGTTGTTTCTCAGCTACATCGTTCGCCAGGTGTTATCTTTGAACATGATAAAGGAAAAACTCATTCATCAGGAAAGATATTATTTTCTTCTCGTATTATTCCTTACCGTGGTTCATGGTTGGACTTTGAGTTTGACCACCATGAGAACTTGTTTGTTCGAATTGATAGGCGTAGAAAACTTCCAGTGACTACTTTGTTACGTGCAATGGGAATGTCTACGAATAATATCATTGACACTTTCTTTGAACACCTTGAAGTTAAATTAAAGCCTAAGTCATGTGATTTGTTAATTCAACCCAAACGCCTAAGAGGCATAATTGCAGAATTCGATATCAAGTTAGGTAAAGACGTTGTTGTCGAACAGGGTCGTCGTATTACATCAAAACACGCAAATATGCTTGAAAACGCTGGTGTTAACTTTTTAAGTGCACCATTTGAGTATCTTCTAGGAAAGGTTATTTCTTCGGATGTTGTTGATGTTGATACTGGTGAAATCTTATTGTTAGCCAATAGTGTTATAACTGAAGAATCTATTGAAGTCTTGACTACAACTAAGATAAAAAAAATTAATATTATTTATATTAATGATGCTGAAAATGGCATTTATATCTCAGACACTTTACGTCTTGATGATATGCAAACAGAAATTGAAGCCAGAATGTCGATTTATCATGTTATGCGCCCAGGTGAACCAGCAACTGAAGATGCAGTAAATTCATTGTTCTCAAATCTATTCTTTAATAATGACCGTTATGAACTGTCTCGAGTTGGGCGAATGAAGCTTAATAGGCGACTAGGTATCAAATCAGAAATAGGTGAACATGTCCTGACACATGATGACATTATTAAAGTTATTAAGAAGTTGATTGATATAAAGAATGGTCATGATGTCGTTGATGACGTAGATACTTTGGCTAATAGACGTGTCAGAGCTATTGGTGAAATGATTGAAAATCAATTTAGAATTGGACTTATACGGGTAGAGAAGGCAGTTAAAGAAGGTCTAAATCTCGCAGAAACTGATGAATTGACGCCTCAAGATCTGATTAACTCTAAACCGGTTTCGGCTGCAGTTAGAGAGTTTTTTGGCTCATCCCAGTTGTCTCAGTTTATGGATCAAGTAAACCCTTTATCAGGGATTACCCACAAACGCCGAATCTCCGCTTTAGGACCTGGTGGGTTAACACGTGAACGTGCTGGTTTTGAGGTGCGTGATGTGCACCCATCGCATTACGGCCGTTTGTGTCCTATCGAGACACCTGAAGGTCCAAACATTGGTTTGATTAATACATTGGCTGTCTATGCTAAAACAAATGAATATGGTTTCTTGGAAACACCGTATCAGATTGTTAAAAATGGCCTTGTTACCAAAGAAATAATTTATATTTCTGCAATTGATGAAGTTAACCATACTATAGCGCAGGCAAACTCTGCAGTTGACAGTAAAGGTTATTTGGTGAATGACTTGGTTTCGGGGAGACATAAGAATGAATTTGTTTTAGTTGATAAGTCAGAAGTTACATTAATTGACATTGATTCGAAACAAATATCGTCTGTCGCAGCTGCACTTATTCCATTCCTTGAACATGATGACGCTAACCGTGCATTAATGGGATCAAATATGCAGCGCCAAGCTGTTCCAGTTTTGCGTGCTGAGAAGCCACTAGTAGGAACTGGTATTGAGCGAGTTGTTGCGACAGATTCACGTGTCTGTGTCGTTGCAAATCACGATGGTATTGTTGAGACGGTAGATGCATCAAGAATTGTTATACGTGTCGATGCAAAGCAGGCAAAGGCCGGTGAACTGGGAGTTGATATTTATAGTTTGATCAAGTACTCTCGATCTAATCAAAATACTTGTATTAACCAGAAGCCACTCGTTCAACCGGGTGACAAAGTTGTTGCAGGTGATGTGCTTGCTGACGGACCATCAACTGATTTAGGTGAACTTGCACTTGGTCAAAACATGATGATTGCCTTCATGCCTTGGAATGGCTACAACTTTGAGGACTCAATACTAATTTCTGAAAAGGTTGTTCAAGAAGACCGTTATACCTCAATTCATATTGAAGAATTAACATCTTATGCAAGAGATACAAAGCTTGGCTCGGAAGAAGTTACTGCAGATATACCAAACGTTAGTGAATCAGCCTTATCTAAGCTAGATGATGTTGGCATTGTTTATGTAGGTGCGCGTGTCAAAGGTGGAGATATTTTAGTTGGTAAAGTGACTCCCAAAAGTGAAACTGTGCTCTCTCCTGAAGAGAAGCTATTACGTGCTATTTTTGGTGAAAAAGCTAATAATGTAAAAGATACTTCGTTGAGAATGGGTGCTTCAAAATCAGGTGTTGTAATTGACGTGCAAATTTTTACTCGTGATCGAGTTGAAAAAGATTCTCGTGCAATGATAATAGACGAAGAGCGTTTAGAGAATATTAAAAAAGATATCGATGACGAATTTAACATCATTGATGGGGATATTTTTCGCCGTATCCGCTTAAAGCTTTCGGGTAATAATTCTAATACAGCTGTTGCAAATATCAAAGTTGGTGACAAGTTAGGCTTAAAAGATTTAAAAGCTCTTGAAAATAGTGACTTAATCAAACTAAAAGTTAAAGATGCCGCAGTCAACAAGGATGTTGCTTCTTTGGTGAGGCAATCTAAAGCTAAGCAAGAAGAATTTGAAGTGTTCTTTGAACAGGAAAGTGCAAAAATTAAAGAAGGTGCTGAATTGCCACCCGGCGTTCTAAAGATGGTAAAAGTTTATGTGGCGACACGTAAAACCCTTCAGGTAGGTGATAAAATGGCGGGCCGTCATGGCAACAAAGGTGTTATTTCACGGGTTTCACCTGTAGAAGATATGCCTCATTTGGCAGATGGTACACCTGTCGATGTTGTGCTTAACCCTCTTGGAGTTCCATCACGAATGAATGTTGGACAAGTGTTAGAGGTGCATTTAGGTTGGGCTGCAAAAGGTCTTGGTTACAAGATAGGTGACTTACTTGATCAGCATCGTAAAGATACAGTTAAGCAAGTGCGTAAAATGTTAAATGATATCTACAACAGTTACGGCAAGACTGAAGAAATCAAGTCTTTTAGTGATGATGAAATACTTGAGTTGGCGAATAATCTTCGTACTGGTGTGCCAATGGCGACGCCGGTTTTTGATGGTATTAAAGAAGAAGATATTAAGTCATTACTTAAAATGGCCGATTTGCCAGAAAGTGGTCAAATAAAATTGTTTGATGGTCGCACTGGTGAAGCCTTTGATCGAGAAGTAACCGTTGGCTACATGCATATGCTAAAACTTAACCACTTAGTAGATGAAAAGATGCATGCGCGTTCAACAGGTCCTTATTCATTAGTGACCCAGCAACCACTAAGTGGTAAAGCGCAGTTCGGCGGACAAAGGTTTGGTGAGATGGAGGTCTGGGCTCTAGAAGCTTACGGTGCTGCTTATACCCTTCGTGAAATGTTAACCGTCAAATCTGACGATGTCAGTGGTAGAGCAAAAATGTACAAAAATATAGTAGATGGTGAAAATCGTACTGAAGCGGTTATGCCGGAGTCATTTAACGTTCTTGTGAAAGAAATCCGATCATTGGGTATTGACGTTGAACTTGAGCAAAATTAAATTAGGAGAATCCCTTGAAAGATTTATTACAAATTTTAAAACAGCAAAATAAAGAACAAGATTTTGATGCGATTAGAGTTGGTTTAGCTTCTCCCGAAAAAATTCGCTCATGGTCTTTTGGTGAAGTAAAAAAACCTGAAACCATTAACTATCGAACGTTTAAGCCGGAAAGAGAGGGTTTGTTTTGTGCCAAAATTTTTGGTCCTATGAAGGATTTTGAATGTTTATGCGGCAAATATAAGCGTATGAAATTTCGTAATGTAGTTTGTGAAAAGTGTGGTGTTGAAGTTACACTTTCCAAAGTTCGCCGTGAAAGGATGGGGCACATTGAGTTAGCTGCACCAGTTGCTCATATTTGGTACTTAAAGTCATTGCCATCACGCTTAGGCTTGCTGATGGATATGACCCTGAAAGATATTGAGAGAGTGCTTTATTTTGAAGCATTCTTAGTAACTGATCCTGGGAACACTCCTTTGATTAAAAAACAACTACTTACAGAAGAAATGTATTACGATGCACTGGACGAATATGGTGATGACGAATTTGTTGCTAAAATGGGTGCCGAAGCTATGCAAGATGTTCTTTCTGAAATGCAGCTTGAAAAAGAAGCTGCAAATCTCCGTGAAGATTCACTCAACACAAAATCACAAACTAAGCTGAAAAAAATTAATAAGCGTCTAAAGCTAGTTGACTCATTAATTCAATCTGGTAACAAACCTGAATGGATGGTGTTAAATGTATTGCCTATCCTGCCACCTGATTTAAGGCCTTTGGTGCCATTAGATGGTGGTCGTTTTGCTACTTCAGATTTAAATGACTTGTATCGTCGTGTGATCAACAGAAATAACCGTCTTGCACGCTTATTAGAGCTTGATGCACCTGAGATTATTGTTCGTAATGAAAAACGTATGCTGCAAGAAGCAGTTGATTCATTGATTGATAATGGTCGCCGTGGACGTGCAGTAATGGGCAATAATCGACGTCCACTTAAATCAATTGCGGACATGATTAAAGGTAAGCAGGGTCGTTTTCGTCAAAATTTATTAGGTAAGAGGGTTGATTATTCGGGTCGCTCTGTGATTGTTTGTGGTCCTTATCTTAAGTTGCATCAGTGTGGTCTACCAAAGAAGATGGCGCTTGAGCTTTTCAAACCATTTATCTACAATCGCTTGCAAGCAAATGGTTTGGCATCAACAATTAAAGCCGCCAAGAAAATGGTTGAAAGTGAAATTCCTGAAGTATGGGATATCTTAGAAAGAGTTGTGCATCAACATCCAGTGTTGCTTAACCGTGCTCCAACACTTCACCGATTAGGCATCCAGTCGTTTGAACCACTCTTAATCGAAGGTAAGGCAATTCAGTTACACCCCTTGGTATGTACTGCATTTAATGCAGACTTTGATGGCGATCAAATGGCTGTACATGTGCCACTTTCTGAAGAAGCACAATTAGAAGCAAGAACCTTAATGTTGGCTTCAAATAATATTCTACATTTGGCTAGTGGAGATCCTATCATCATTCCATCGCAAGACGTCATTTTAGGTCTTTATTATATGACTCGAGAGATGGTAAATCAAAAAGGCGAGGGAATGATTTTTGCTAACACTAACGAGGCACTTAATGCTTACGGGGAAGGAATTGCAGCTCTTCATGCAAAGATTAAATTGCGAATTCAAGATTATAAAAAAACTGAGAGTGGTTTTGAGTCAAGCTCTACACGCATAGTTGACACTACTGTTGGTCGAGCAATTTTCTCAAGAATTTTGCCGAAGGGGTTGCCTTTTGATCTAATCAATGAGTCGTTAACCAAAAAAGTAGTTTCTAATTTAATTCATGTTTGCTACCGTACACAAGAGTTAAAAGAGACAGTTATTTTTGCTGATCAGATGATGTATATGGGTTTTGAGTTTTCGACAAAATCAGGCATTTCATTCTGTTCAAACGATATGATTATTCCACTAGAAAAAATAGAAATGATTGATAAGGCCAATAATCAAATTAAAGATGTCCAGCAACAATTTTCTTCAGGTGTTTTGACTAATGGAGAGCGTTACAATAAGGTTATTGATATTTGGTCGCGCACTTCAGAGGAGGTTGCGAAGGCCATGATGGACAAAGTAGGTTACGATGAAGTAACTGATGCTAAAGGTAATACTGAGAAGAAGCCATCGTTTAACTCAATTTATATGATGGCAGATTCTGGTGCTAGAGGTTCTCCGGCTCAGATTAGACAGTTAGCCGGTATGCGTGGATTAATGGCGAAGCCAGACGGGTCTATCATCGAGACACCAATCACCAGTAATTTTCGTGAAGGTTTAAATAACATGCAATACTTTATTTCAACACATGGTGCTCGAAAAGGTTTGGCTGATACTGCATTAAAGACAGCTAACTCAGGTTATTTGACGCGTCGACTGGTAGATGTTGGTCAAGATTTAGTTATCACTGAAGAGAATTGTAATACCGAAAATGGATTGGTCATGAAGGCGGTAATTGATGGTGGCAATGTTGTTCAAACTTTAGGTTCGGCTGTTCTTGGAAGAATTATTTCTGAAGATGTTCTTATTCCAAATACGAAAAAAGTCTTTTTAGAAAAAGATCATTTAATTACTTTGAATGATTCAGATCAGATTAATGAATTGGGAATTGAATTTATTAAAGTCCGTTCTGCTATTACATGTGATACTTCTTATGGAGTTTGCTCAGCTTGTTATGGCAATGATATGGCACGTGGTCATAGGATAGGAGTAGGTGAAGCTGTTGGAGTAATTGCTGCACAGTCAATTGGTGAGCCTGGAACGCAGTTAACGATGCGTACATTCCATATTGGTGGAGCGGCAAGTGCATCGACTGCTGTTAACAGTATCAATATTAATACCAATGGTATCGTTCATTTTGAAAACATGAAATCCATTACTAACAGTAGTGGTGATTTAGTGGTTATTTCAAGGTCTTCTGAGGCTTCAATTCGTAATGAATTGGGACAAGTAAGAGAGCGATACAAATTGCCATATGGTGCGGTAGTTCATTTCCAAGATGGCGGTAAAGTTAAAGCGAAAGATAAAATAGCTGATTGGGATCCGCATACTCACCCGATTATTGCTGAAAATACTGGTCGTGTTGTTTTTATTGACTTTGTTGAAGGAAAGACGGTAGTCAAAAATTCAGATCCATTAACCGGATTGAGTTTCTTTGAAATGATTGAGGAAGGCGAGAGGACTTCTGCTGCGAAGGACATGAAGCCCATGATTAAGTTGGTTGATAAAAAGAATAAAAAACTTGTGTTGTCAACTCATTATCTGCCTTCAGGAGTAAAAATTAACTTAGAAGATGGTCAATTAATTGAGGCAGGCGGAATACTAGCTAAGATTCCAAAAGCCATTTCAAAGACAAGTGATATTACTGGTGGTTTACCACGTGTTGCAGACTTGTTCGAAGCCCGTAAGGCTAAGGATCATGCAATTCTGGCAGAAGCTGCGGGTATTGTGAGTTTCGGTAGTCCAACTAAATCAAAAATACGTTTGTTAATTACTAGTGAAGAAGGTGAAGTAACTGAAATGATGATTCATCAGTGGCGCGTAATTAATGTGTTTGATGGTGAAACTGTAGAGAAGGGGGATATGATTTCTGATGGACCATCAAATCCACATGATATTTTGCGCTTGCTAGGTGTTGAAACTTTAGCGAACTATATCGTTAGAGAAGTTCAAAATGTTTATCGTCTTCAAGGTGTGAAAATTTCTGATAAGCATATTGAAGTTATTATCAAACAAATGCTAAGAAAAGTAGAAATTATTGATAATGGTGATTCTAACTATGTCAATGGTGAGACTGCCGAATACGCACATGTTATTGAGAAAAATAAACAACTTAAAGCCCAGAGCAAAGAGAAGATTGTATTCCAGAGATTGTTAATGGGTATTACCAAAGCGTCACTATCAACTGAGTCATTTATATCGGCAGCCTCATTCCAAGAAACAACTAGAGTTTTAACTGAGGCTTCGATTACTGGAAGGATTGATGGCCTTAAAGGCTTAAAAGAGAATGTCATTGTAGGTCGTCTGATACCAGCTGGGACAGGCTTCAAGCATCATTATGAAAAAAGAATGCGTCGTTTAGAGGATTCAATGCAGATTAGTGAAGCTGAGCAAGAACTATCTGAACAGTTAAGTGAAGTTGAAGCAGAGGTACAGGAATAAGAATAGTTATAGTAAATAAATAGACGCCTCAACAAAAGGTTGATTTTATTGAGGCGTCTATTTTTTTACAAATTTTTATAATAAATAATTATTTGCTAAACAATTACATGCTTTAGCAATAACTAAAGCAAACCACTAATTATCCGGGTAAGTTAAAATGCACCCATGGAAAAATTACAGTTTATTGAGCTAATTAAAAAAGGGTTTAATCATATACCTTTCTCTAGAGAGATTGTCGTAGATACTGATACAGCTTTAGCATTGTATCTAAAACTTGCCAATTCTCCTTATAGTTATTTTTTAGAGTCAGTTCAGGGTGGAGAAAAATGGGGTCGATATTCTTTTATTGGTCTTACGGCTGAAACTGTCATTAAGGTAAATGACTATGAGGTGAAGGTTGAGAAAAATGGTGTCCTGGTGGAGCAGCATGTAGTTGAAGACCCTCTAGAATGGATTGAGAATTACCAAAATCAATTTAATGTTCCGAAACTTGACGATTTGCCCGACTTTAATGGTGGCTTAGTAGGATATTTTGGTTATGAAATTATTCGTTACATTGAGCCAAGATTAGCAAACATTAACAAAACAGATGAGCTAAATGTTGCTGATATCTTATTGATGGTGTCTAATGACCTATTGGTTGTTGATAATTTATCCAGCAAAGTTCACATCATCACCCACATCAATCCTGACGAAAGCACTTACGAAGATGCTCTATCAAAACTTAATGTGATTGAAGATAATATCAAGAAGTCATTCCAGTATAAAAAAAGTCCTCCAGCAGGAATTCAAGCCGATAATTTTGTCTCAAGTTTTGGTAAAAATAATTTTATGAAAACGGTTGAAGGTATTCAGCGCTATATTATTTCTGGAGATGTTATGCAAGTGGTCCCTTCTCAGAGATTAAGCTGTCCATTTAAGGCTAAACCAATAGACTTGTATCGGCAACTAAGGATACTTAATCCTTCACCCTATATGTATTTTTTGAATTTGGATGATGTTATTATTGTTGGCTCGTCTCCAGAAATCTTAACTCGTGTTGATAATAATAATATAGCAACTGTTAGGCCTATAGCGGGAACTCGCTCGCGAGGTAACACGGCTGAGGAGGATCAAAAACTGGAACAAGATCTATTGTCAGATGACAAAGAAATTGCGGAACATTTAATGCTAATTGACTTAGGTCGTAATGATTTAGGTCGGATCGCCAAAACTGGTAGTGTCAATATCACTAAAAAAATGTTTATTGAGCGCTATTCTCATGTGATGCACATTGTTTCGAATGTGGAATGCGAGTTAAAAGAAGGAATGAGCTCCATGGATGTATTAAAAGCAACTTTTCCAGCAGGTACTTTGAGTGGCGCTCCCAAGGTAAGAGCAATGGAAATTATTGATGAAGTAGAATCTTTGAAAAGAAATATATATTCTGGTGCTATTGGGAATCTATCATGGCATGGTGGGATGGACTTGGCTATTGCCATTAGAACAGCGGTAATTAAAGATGAAGTATTGTATGTTCAAGCAGGTGCAGGAATAGTTTATGATTCAGTACCAGAATTAGAATGGCAGGAAACCATGGATAAAGCACAAGCCTTAATTAAAGCTGCAATAGATATATAAGTACTGACATTAAATCTTTTAATCTTATTAATTTTTTTCATTTCTTTAGATCAAAAGCCATTAATTAATTAAATCCTCAAAGACAGTGATGACTTTGTTTGTAAAATGAAGTCTATATTAGTCATATTTTTTTTTACCTTAAATGGCCTCACCAAGTTTTGTTCATCTTCAATGTCAAAGCGAGTATTCAGTTAAGAATAGCTTGATTCGTGTACCAAAACTTATTAAAGGTGTTCAACAAGCAGGCATGGATAGTGTGGCTTTGACAGAAGATATGAGTTTGTTTTCAGCAATAAAATTTTATCAAAAGGCTATTGATTGTGGAGTTAAACCTATTATTGGAGCTAAAGTTGTTGTGGCTTTTGGTTCAGGTCAATACGATGTGATTATGTTATGTCAAAATAATGAAGGCTATTTAAACCTCTCTGAACTTATTTCAAAAGCATATTTGAGTGAACATGGAATTGAGGGTGTCAGTGTCACAGAAGAACAACTAGTAGAGCACCAGAGTGGTTTGATTATGGTAGCTACATCTTTAAGTTCTGACATTGCTCAATTACTTCTTGCCAACGAGTCAAAGTTGGCAGAGAAAAAGGCTCTCAATTGGAAATCAATTTTTTCTGACCGCTACTATATGTCTGTTAAAAGAACTGATAGATCGTCAGACGAGCAACTCTTGCACCTAACAATTGAACTTGGATTGCGATTAGATATTCCGATTGTGGCTACTAATGACGTTCAATTTCTAAATAAAAACGAATATGAGGCTCACGAAGCTAGAATCTGTATTGCTGAGGGTGGACTTTTAGATGATGCTCGGCGATTAAAAAACTTTAGCGAATCTCAGTACTTAAAAACTGCCGATGAAATGTCTGAGCTGTTTGCTGACTTTCCACAACTTTTAAACAATACTGTTGAGATATCAAAACGTTGTAACCTTCATTTTGAATTGTTCAAGAAAAATTATTTACCCATCTTCCCCACCCCGAAAGGTAAATCTATTTCTGAATTTTTTAAAGAAGAATCAAAGAAAGGCCTTAATGAAAGACTTAAGGGTCGCTCGGTAGATGAAGATATTTATATTGAAAGATTAAATTTTGAATTGTCTGTTATTTTGGAGATGAATTATTCTGGTTATTTTTTGATAGTCTCTGACTTTATCCGTTGGGCCAAAGAACAAGGTATTCCTGTTGGTCCAGGCAGGGGTTCTGGAGCCGGATCATTGGTGGCTTGGGCACTTTCCATTACAAATGTAGATCCAATTGAACATGAGCTTTTGTTTGAACGTTTCTTAAATCCAGAGAGAGTCTCGATGCCAGATTTTGACATTGATTTCTGTGCGGACCGTCGAGATGAGGTAATTGCATATGTGGCCAGAAAGTATGGTTCGGAAAAAGTTTCACAGATTATTACCTATGGCACGATGGCAGCAAAAGGAGTGGTCAGAGATGTAGGGCGAGTATTGGGTCATCCTTATGGCTTCAGTGATACTATTTCAAAATTGATACCCAATGAACTAAAAATTACTTTAAGTAAGGCTTTAATAGACTCTTCAGAACTTAAGTCACGCTATGACTCAGAGGAAAGTGTTTCAACGCTCATTGATCTCTCTCAAGATTTAGAGGGATTGATTAGAAATGTCGGTACTCATGCCGGGGGCGTAGTAATCGCACCTAGCAAGATTAGTGATTTTTGTCCAATTTATAAGGGATCCGAGGAGTCTGATGTGGTTGTGTCTCAATTTGATAAAGACGACGTAGAGGCTGTTGGCTTGGTAAAATTTGACTTTCTAGGTTTGTCGAATTTAACTGTTATCGATAAAGCAATCAAAATAATTGCAAAAAAAGGTTTGAGTAAAAAACCAATAGACATAGATGGGCTGGCTTTAGACGATCCAGAGGTATATAAATTATTACAACGCTGCGATACTACAGGTGTCTTTCAACTAGAGTCTGATGGCATGCGCGGTTACTTGAAGAAACTACGAGCCGATTGCTTTGAAGATATTGTAGCGACGTTGGCTTTGTATAGGCCAGGTCCTTTAAATTCTGGAATGGTAGATGATTATATCCAGGTAAAACATGGTGCTAAAGTGAGATATCCTCACGAGATGCTTGAAGAAATTTTAAAACCAACCAATGGTGTCTTTCTTTATCAAGAACAAGTCATGCAGTCAGCTCAAGTGATGGCGGGTTATTCATTGGGCGGTGCAGATATATTAAGGCGCGCAATGGGAAAGAAAAAGCCCGAGGAGATGGAAGAGCAACGAGAAGTATTTGTAACAGGTGCCGGTAAAAAAGATATTAAGAAACAAAAGGCCAATGAAATATTTGATCTGATTGATAAGTTTTCGGGGTACGGTTTCAATAAGTCCCACTCTGTTGCTTATGCTTATGTTTCATATCAAACGGCATGGTTAAAGGCGCACTTTCCAGCACCCTTTATGGCAGCAGTTTTGTCTGGAATGATGGATGATACGGACCGAGTTGCATTTACAGTAGGTGAGTCAAAGAAAAGTGGACTTATTGTTAGTAAGCCAAATATTTGTCAATCTGAGTATGAATTCAGTATTACTGACAACAAGACAATAATTTATGGTCTGGGAGCTATAAAAGGTGTAGGTGAGTCATTAGTAAGAGCGGTAGTTCTAGAGCGTGAAAACAATGGAAGTTATACTGATATTTTTGATTTTTGCTTACGGATAGAAAAGAAATACTTAAATCGAAGGGCCATTGAGGCTCTTATATACAGTGGTGCATTTGATGTTTTTGGTGTTGATAGAACAACATTGATAGCTACTTATCCCAGAGCTATCAAGCAAGCGGAACAAAGACAAAATGATTTATTAAAAGGACAAGCGAGCCTATTTTCTGAAGTTGAAAACCATATTGAATACGAAAAAAATTATATAAATGGGATATATTTGCCCTTTAAGAAAATGTTGATGCTTGAAAAAAGTATGATGGGCTATTACCTTGATAATCACCCCACTGATTTGTATAAAGCTGATTTAAAGTCGATAGTTTGTACATTGCCGAAAGATATTGTTTTTAGAAATAATCGTGAAGTACGTATTCTTTCATTAATCTCGGAAGTTAATTATCGTAAAACACAAAAAGGACAGATGGCAAGCTTAATTATTGAAGATGGTGTTCGTAAAATTAATGCTGTACTTTTCTCTCAATCACTCGGATCAAATAGTGATCAGCTTATTTTGGATGAAGTTGTAGTTATTAGTGGCAAAGTCAATAAGGATTTTAGAGATCAATGGCAAATTGTGATTGATCGTATTGAGCCAATTGAGAAAGTTCAAGTGAAATATGCTAAGTATTTAAAGTTGTCGCTGAACAAAAATGATATACAAGAGTATGAAGATATCTGTCGGCTATTGAAAGAGTTCCACGGCAAATGTCCGGTTATGATTGAATATTATTCAAATAACGTCTCCGGCAACATTCCTCTTAAATCAGAATACGATGTTTCTCTTCATAGAGAGCTATTAGAGGCTCTTGATGAAAATTTTGGGCAAGGAAAATACAAAATTCAATATTAATAGTCAAAATAAACAACAAAGAATAAGCAATAAAACCAAGTCGATTGAATGCAGTTTATTTAGTTATAGATAATCTTATTTTAGTACTAATATTCGTCCGATAGTTTTCCTTATATTTACTTAATTATTTAGATAATTCATAAATTATAAAAATACATTAATAATTTCTCTTATTTCCTCGGAAAGCCCTATTTAATGGGAAAAACCCTAAAAGTTATCCGCTATTTTAAAAATAACTAATTTACTCGGTTATATCGAAATATATTCTCAAAAAAATATAATTATAAGTTATTGATTTATATATAAAAATTGTATATGATTATTTATTAACCAAAACCATAGAAATTGTTATTGTGGTGCATATTATTGGACAATAATAAGAGATATCACCAGAGTTTTCCACAGTTTTGTGAGTAAGTCAGTTAAGCCTTGATTTAAAGGGACTTTGAGTGGCTAAAAGAATTCTTCTGTAATTTTTTTGACAATTTTTTCAGCAATAATTTGCTTGCTGTTTTTACTGATTTTGTCAGACCCATCTCTTGTTATAAAGTAAACCTCATTGTCATCAGATTTAAGACCAATTTCGCGATTAGAAACATCGTTCAAAATAATTGCATCGCAGTTCTTATTTTTGAGCTTTTGGTTTGCGTTATTTATATAATTTTCGGTTTCCGCTGCGAAACCGATACAAATTGGTTTGTTTTTTAATTGACATACGTCACTCAAAATGTCTTTGTTAGCAACAAGTTCAATTGTTTTCTGATTACTAGTTTTTTTTATTTTGTTAGGGCTCACTTTAGTAGGTCTGTAATCTGCAACAGCGGCACAACTAATAAATAAGTCTTGGTCATGGATATTTGCCATAACAGCTTCATACATTTCATTTGCACTAGTTACAAAGATATTTTTTGCTCTATTTTCGACATCAACAGAAATTGAGCCAATAATAAGTGTTGTTTCAGCGCTAGCTTGTATAGATGCATTTGCGAGTGCCATACCCATTTTCCCACTACTATGATTTGATAAGAATCGAACAGGATCAATTGCTTCAACAGTGCCACCAACCGTTATAAGTACTTTTTTCCCAGCAAGGGCATTATTCTGAAACAGTTCAGAAGCTTGAAGTGCAATTTCAGTTGGTTTGGCTAACCTGCCTTCTCCAACATCACCGCAAGCTTGCTCTCCAAAATCTGGATCTATAATTTTTACACCACGTTTTTGTAGTAATTTCAGATTATCCTTCACCGAAGATGAAGCATACATTTGTTGGTTCATGGATGGTGCAACCATAACCGAAGCGCTGGTAGCAAGAATAACAGTTGAAAGCAAGTCGTCGGCCTTGCCATGACAGAGTTTGGCTATTGTATTAGCCGAAGCAGGTGCGATGATAACAACATCCGTCCATTTTGCGAGTTCGATATGACCCATTGAAAGCTCAGCTTCCGAATCCCATAAATTGTTATGAACTTTATTTTTTGAAACTGTCTGTAGTGACCTCTCACTGACAAACTCTCTACCACCACTAGTTAAGATTACTCTAACTTCAGCACCCAAATCCTGTAATCGTCTAACAATATCAGGTGATTTATAGGCTGCAATTGAACCACTAACACCCAGAATAATTCGTTTGTTCATTAATGTGTTCATTTAAGGACTGCTTTAATTTTAATATCCTCACCAATTTTTCGGATGTTAAGAATATTGAGTTGGATTTTTTCTGAAATTTTTGTCAGTGGAATATCTATCATCGGTTTGGTATCACTTCCGAGGATTATTGGAGCAGTATAGATAATAAATTCATCAATAAGTCCTGCCTCTAACATAGCGCCATTTAATCCACTACCAGCTTCAAGAAGTAAGTTGTTGATACCCATCTTACCGAGCATAATTAGAGCTAATTTTAAATCTATTTTGCCATTAGGCAAAAGCTTTGAATTGTCATTATTAAGGACAAGTGTTGAGGCATCTGATGAAAAGATATTGAGTTTTTGGTCGGTAATCTTATTTCCACTATCAACAATTACTCTTAATGGGTTGGGTTCAGAGTCATTAAGCCTTGCAGTCATCTTGGGATCGTCATTTATGATTGTGCCAGAACCAGTCATAATCGCTTGGTTATTACTTCTCAGTTTATGGACGTCAAGTCTCGCAGCGTCAGAAGTAATCCATTGGCTTTCACCACTATTCATTGCAGTTCCGCCATCGAGACTCATAGCAATTTTTGTGGTAACGAATGGTATCCCAGTTTCCATTCTTTTGATAAAACCTCTATTCAGTTCCATTGCTTCACTTTGCAACAAACCAATCTCAACTTCAATGCCAGCATCTTGGAGAAATTTCACGCCTCTTCCGGATACCATAGGATTTGGGTCAAGCATTGCCACAACAACATTTTTTACACCAGACTTTATGAGGGCTTTTGTGCATGGTGGTGTTTTCCCTTGATGGGAACAAGGCTCAAGTGTCACGTATAATTTAGTGCCTTTTCCTTGGTGTTTAATTTGATCCAAAGCATTAACTTCAGCATGACTTTTGCCATACTGTCGGTGATAGTCCTGGGCAACAATTTTACCGTCACGCGTTATCACACAACCAACCATTGGGTTCGCGCCAACTGATGCACGGCCCTTCTTTGAAAGTTTGAGTGCGAAGGCCATACATTCTATATCTTGTCGAGAGAAAGCCATTATAATAATTGCAATAAATTAATTAACATTTTACGCGGGAGAGTGGTGTGGATGAACAGAAAAAACTAGCACTAAAAGTAGCCCTTGGTCAAATTGAAAAACAGTTTGGTAAGGGGTCAGTTATGTTTCTGGGAGATGAAGACTCAAGAACTGATATTGAGAGCGTTTCTACAGGAAGCCTGAGTCTTGATATAGCCTTAGGCATAGGCGGTTTGCCTAGAGGTAGAGTTGTTGAAGTCTATGGTCCGGAATCTTCCGGAAAAACAACTCTCACGCTGCATGTGATTGCTGAAATGCAAAAACAAGGCGGAACAGCTGCCTTCATTGACGCTGAACATGCACTTGACCCTTCCTACGCAAAGAAGCTAGGAGTGAACACTGACGACCTTTTAATTTCACAGCCCGATACAGGTGAGCAAGCACTGGAAATTACAGACATGTTGGTACGATCAGGTAGTGTTGATATTGTTGTTATAGATTCGGTTGCAGCTTTAACGCCTAAGGCAGAAATTGAAGGTGAAATGGGCGCTTCCCATATGGGTTTACAAGCAAGGCTAATGTCACAAGCGCTTAGAAAACTTACCTCGAACATTAAGAGAACCAACACCATGGTCATTTTTATTAACCAACTTCGTATGAAGATTGGTGTAATGTTTGGCAACCCGGAAACTACAACAGGTGGCAACGCTCTAAAATTTTACGCCTCCGTTCGTTTAGATATTCGCAGAATAGGCGCAATTAAAAAGGGCGATGAAGTGCTAGGCAATGAAACCCGAGTTAAAGTTCTGAAGAATAAAGTTGCACCACCATTTAAGAAGGCAGAATTTCAGATACTCTACAATCAAGGCATTTCAAGAGAAAGCGAAGTGATTGATTTGGGCGTTGAGCTGGGTTTCGTTGAAAAGGCTGGTGCATGGTACAGTGTGGATGGCGAGAGAATTGGTCAAGGTAAGGACAATGCCAGAGATTACCTAAAAGAACACTCAGAAATGAGTCGGCTGCTCGAGGAAAAAATTCGTGAAAAATTAATGAGTAGCGATCATGACAACCCAGAATCAGCAGAGTAAGTGCTACGCATTAGCGCTGAAGATGTTGATGAGGCGTGAGCATTCTCAATTAGAACTATCCAATAAATTACAGCTGAAAGGTTTTGAAGATGCTGAAATCGAACACTCAATTGACTTACTGGTTGAACAAAAATATCAGAGCGATGAGCGTTTTTCTGAGGCTTTTATCCTTATGCGTCATAACCAAGGCAAAGGCCCTGTAATAATTTCTTCTGAGTTAAGGAAGCGAGGTATTGAGAACTTTGATTTATCCATTTTTGATTGGTTTGAACTTGTTAAAGAAGTTAGGGAAAAGAAATTTGGGCAGAATTTGCCTTTAGATTACAAAACCCAGGCAAAGCAAAAGCGTTTTTTAGCATCCAGAGGTTTTAGTTTTGATGAAATCAACAACGCCTTTCCTAGGTGACATTTAGAGTAACAATATTTTTTTCTCAGTATGAAATTTAAAGTAACTAATACAGATAATAAGGCTCGTCGTGGAAAAATGATCTTCGATCGTGGTGAGGTCAACACGCCAGCTTTCATGCCTGTAGGCACTTACGGAGCTATCAAGGCAATGACTGTAGATGAGGTAAAAAACCTAGGTTCAGAAATCATTCTAGGCAATACCTTTCATCTTGCAATAACCCCAACAACCGATGTCATTGAAGCACATGGAGGCTTACACAGCTTTATGAATTGGTCGGGACCAATATTGACTGATTCTGGTGGCTTTCAGGTGTTTAGTTTGGGAGAAGTTCGAAAAATTACCGAACAAGGCGTTAAGTTCCGTTCACCAAAAGATGGCTCGACAATATTTATGGGTCCGGAAGAGTCAATGCAAATACAATTTAAGTTGGATTCAGACATTGTGATGATTTTTGATGATTGTACGCCCTATCCAAGCGAAAAGAATGTTGTCGATGAGTCGATGCAGTTATCTCTCAGGTGGGCAAAACGCTCCCTATCAGAACATCAAAAACTAAGTAACAGGAATGCTCTTTTTGGCATTGTTCAGGGTGGTATGTATGAAGATCTACGTATACAATCCATTGAATCTTTAGTGGAAATGGGTTTTGACGGTTATGCGATTGGAGGTCTATCTGTCGGGGAGCCGAAAGAGCAGATGATGAAAGTACTCGACTTTTTTCCTGAGTATATGCCAGTTGATAAACCACGTTACTTGATGGGTGTCGGTACACCTTCAGACCTGGTTGAAGGTGTTGCTTGTGGTATAGATATGTTTGATTGTGTGATGCCAACACGAAACGCAAGAAATGGTTATTTATTTACTTCTACTGGGGTGATTAAAATCCGAAATTCACAGTATAAAAATGACACAGGACCCCTCGATAGTAATTGTGCCTGTTCAACTTGCAAGAACTACTCAAGAGCTTATCTTCACCATCTTCAAAAAACCAACGAAATTTTAGGTTCGCGCTTAAATACTTTGCATAATCTTCATTACTATCAGCAGTTAATGGCATCGATGAGAAAGGCAATTGAAGACAATTCATTTTCTGAATTCAGAAAAAAGTTTTATTCTGAGTCGGTTTAGATGTTTTAATTGTTAGTCAGAAGACAGGTTTTCTTTTGTAGGGTTTTTACTAAAATATACATCTAACAGTGCTTTAGCTAATGGTGCTGCCTTTGAACTACCACTTCCAGCATTTTCAACAATGACCGCAATAGCGACTTGGGGATCTTCGATAGGGGCGAATGCTGTAAACAGCGCATGATCTCTTAATTTTTCTTCAATATTTTCGGCAATATACTCTTCTTCTGGATCGAGACCAAAAACCTGAGCTGTACCTGTTTTTCCAGCCAGAGTATATGTTAGCTTATGGTTGAGTCTTCGTGCTGTACCCAGTTTTCCATATATAACCTGCTTCATACTTTCGATGATCAGATCCCAATTGTTAATATCTTTAATGGGTATTTGATGTGCTGGCTTTTTTTCATATTCATAGATTTCACCATTTTTTGTTTGAGAATGCATTAAAAGTTGCGGTGATAATAGTTGTCCCTTATTCGCTATAGCGGCAGTCGCTACGGCTAACTGAAGTGGGCTGGCTGTCATGAAACCTTGACCGATTCCAGTGATTAGAGTTTCACCTCTATACCAAGGTTCATCCTTATTAATTTTTTTCCATTCTCTCGAAGGCAGAATCCCGCCCAATTCACCTGGCAAGTCGACCCCTGTTTTGTTGCCAAACTGGAAGTGAGCAAGGCTATCATGAATATTATCAATGCCTAGTTTATAAGCTAAATCATAAAAGAATACGTCACAGGACTGAGCGACTCCCTCTATTACATCAACATGACCGTGTCCATGACGTTTCCAGTCGTTAAATTTTCTCGAATAATCTGCCAGTTTATAATAGCCAGGGCAGAATATTTGATCCTTAACGGTGATTTTATTGAGCTCCAATCCAGCCAATGCAATCATCGGTTTGATAGTTGAACCAGGTGGGTAAAGTCCCTTGATGCTACGATCAAAAAGTGGTAGTTCTTTGTCTTTTTTGAGTTGCTGGTATCGATCAATAGAAATTCCACCAACAAACCAGTTAGGATTAAAAGCTGGAGTACTAACAAGGCTTAATATTGAGCCGTCATTGACATCGATAAGTGCTAATGCACCCCGACTATAATCCAAAAGCGATTCCGCTGCTAACTGTAAATCAAGATCGATATTTAAATATATATCTTGTCCAGGAGCTGAGGGTTTGATAACTTGCGAGTCTACAACCCTTCCATTCACATTTCTTTCTATCTGCTTTTCACCTGATTGGCCATGTAGTAGTTCTTCATGCTGCTTTTCGATACCTGTTTTGCCAACAAAAGTGGTTCCTGCATAATTATTTTTATCATAATAGTCTTTATCTTCTTTGCTCATTGAGGAGACATAACCGATTATGTGTGAACTAGAAGAACCATTCGGATAAACCCGATGAAAATAGGGCTCAATTTCGACACCAGGTAACTGATTTTCAACAAGAAAACCTGACGCAACTGACTCAGAAAGATTGTATTTGATTGGAATATTGTGAAATTCTTTATAACGACTCAAACTTTTATTGAACCTCTCTATGTCTTTTTCGTCAATAAGTTCACTTATTTGAAGTTCAATGAAGGTGTCATTAATATTATCAATTTTTTCAGGAGTGATGGTCAACCTATAAGAGAGTTTGTTTGTTGCTAAGACTTTACCGTTTCGATCTAGAATATCTCCTCTAATTGGTGTGATTGGAAGTATTTGTAGTTGATTACCTAGAGCCTCTTCTGTGTAGTAATCATAGTTAATGATTTGTAGGTTAAAGAGTCTATAGATGAGCAGCAAGGCCATTACAATCATGAAAACAGATGCAATAACGATTCTTGACCTGAATACCTTTCTCTCTTTTTTCGTATTGGCAATTTTATCCATACTAGTTGACGACTTAATGTCTCAGTTTTGCTAAGAATAGACGAACAAGGGGCCAGATAATTGCACCAGTGAAAGGCGAAAGTAGTATTAACCAGCTGAAATCAAAACCCTGAATTGCTAAGTGGGTCAATATTAGAGCGATTAAGTAGAAGAGAGAGGCAAAAAAAACATAGACCTGTTGAGTGGTTAAGTTTGAAACGTAAAATGATTTTTTAACATTAAAAATGAAGGCAGAACTTATTAGCAAAGCCAAAGCATTTTGGCCTAGAATGCTGCCTTGTAATATATCAGTCAAGAGACCGAGTATTAATGCAAAGAGGTATAGTGCTTTTGTATCAGTATATATGATCCAATAGATAAAGAAAATCAACATCCAGAATGGGGATGTCATTTCCAATATAGAAGGTAATGAAATTGCACCAACGATCAGTGCAATCATAGTTATTTTGGTTAGCAATAAAAGTGAATTGTTTTTAGTCATTCTTTTGTGAAACAATTAAGACAAATTCTAATTTATCCATGTTTTGTATTGGTTTGAGTAATATTGTCAAAAAAGCTTCATTGGGTGGTTTATCAATACTGGATACCTTGCCAACAAGGTATCCTGGAGGATACGTTGTGCCAATACCGCTTGTTACAAAAATGTCACCTAATTTGACATCTGAGTCCAATGGTATAAATTCAACTATCATCCCTCTTTCATTGGTCGCTAAGCCTTTGGTGATGCCCCTAATGCCGTTTCTAACATTTTTAACGGGCATGTGTTGAGTGGGGTCAGTTATAAGTAGTACAGTTGAGTATAGGGGTGTCACTTGAGTAACTTGCCCAATGACTCCATCGGAACCAACTGCTAACTGTGTATTGCGAACACTATCTTTGCTACCCTTGTTAATAATGACTTGTTTTTTTAATCTCGATTGAGAGATTGATTTAACATGTGCTAAGGTTATTTGATGTTCAGGAATTGTATAAGTGGCATCCAGCAATTGAGTTAATTTTTGATTTTCTAGAACAAGATTGTTTTGGATTTGAAGTATGGCTTTGAGTTCGATTAGCTTTCCTTCTAAGTATTCGTTTTCGCTTACCAGTTGAGCTGTGTCGCTGCCTTGATCGTTTACCCAATCGACAACATGACCGGGTAGGTCGACAACAAAGTATACAGGTGAGAGAAGAGTTAAAGTGAAACGCTTGAAGTTGTCTAAGTAAGAAAATCGAGTATCCAACACAATAAGTATTATTGAGATCAGGATTGGTACGATTAGTTTAAAAAGTCGCATTATTCACGGTTCGACTTATCTATAGTTATTCCGCAGCCAAGAATCCCATGTCGTGTTCGTTAATCATATTCAACGCTATGCCACCACCCCTAGCCACACAAGTTAGAGGGTCATCGGCGATGCTGACTACTAAGTTAGTTTTACTATGAATTAGCCTATCGATACCTTCTAAAAGTGCTCCACCACCAGTAACGACTAGACCATTTTGTGCAATGTCAGAAGACAGTTCAGGCGGCGTTTGCTCTAATGCGGTCCTTAAAGAGTTAGTAATCAATCCAAGAGGTTCATTCAGGGCTTCCAATACTTCATTATTGGTGACCTCAAAGCTTACCGGCAAACCTGTGGAAACAGCACGACCTCGATACTCATTTTTTTTAACTATTTTTGATTCAAAGGCACATCCAACTTCTTCTTTGATCTGTTCAGCGGTTGCCTCACCGATAATGATTCCATGAACTCTCCTTATAAATTTAACGATGCTGTCATCAAAAAGATCGCCGCCACATCTTATGGAGTCAGAATAAACAATACCATTTAAAGACAAAATCGCGATTTCTGTAGTTCCACCTCCAATATCCAGTACCATTGCACCAGAAGCCTCTTCGATTGCCATGCCAGCTCCAAGTGCCGCTGCCATTGGCTCATCAATCAGGTATACATCTCTCGCTCCAGCACCAATAGCACTTTCCTTGATGGCTCGTCTCTCAACTTGAGTGGCGCCACAGGGTACACAAATAAGAACTTTTGGACTTGGTGAGAAAAATCCTGATTTGAGTACCTTTTTCATAAAGAATTGAAGCATTTTTTCAGTAATCTTAAAGTCTGCAATAACCCCGTCCTTCATCGGTCTAATCGCGTCAATGTTTCCAGGTGTCCTTCCAAGCATGTTTTTAGCTTCTTGGCCTACAGCCATAACTTTTGATTCAGCGACACCTCTTTCGATTCTAAGGGCAACAACTGAGGGTTCATTCAAGACCACCTTGTCATCCATATAGATAAGTGTGTTGGCGGTGCCTAGGTCGATGGAAAGGTTTTGTCCCTTTAAAAAATTAAACATAAGAAATTCCTAGCTAGATATTGATTAAAATGGTTAGAAGATATAATATAACCTGCTTGGTTTCATTAGACAATACCCATAACTAAATAAAAATGAAAATAAAACAAGAACATTTCATAGAAAGTATATATTCTTCGTTGCAATATATTTCATATTATCATGCACCTGATTTTATCAAAGCTATGGTTTTGGCATATGAAAAGGAGACCAATAAAAGTGCTAAAAATGCGATTGCACAAATCCTAATCAATTCAAAAATGTGTGCCCTAGGGAAACGACCACTTTGTCAAGACACTGGAATCGTTAATGTCTTTATTGAGGTTGGTATGGAGATCCAATGGGAAACTGACCTTTCTTTGGAAGAGATGGTCAACGAAGGCGTTCGAAGAGCCTACAATGATTCAGAAAACCGACTAAGAGCATCGATAGTCAGTGACCCCTTGTTTACTAGAAAAAATACACAAGACAACACCCCAGCAGTTATTCATACGAAGCTTGTGCCGGGTGCCAAGTTAGATGTTGTAGTTGCAGCAAAAGGTTGCGGTTCCGAAAATAAAGCCAAGTTTAGTGTCCTAAATCCCGATGATAATATAATAGACTGGGTGATGAGAACAATACCAACGATGGGTGCTGGTTGGTGTCCCCCTGGCATTATCGGTATCGGGGTTGGTGGAACTGCAGAAAAAGCAATGCTAATGGCAAAATCTTCTTTGATGGATCCGATTGATATCAATGAATTACAAGAAAAAACCCAACACACTGAAATTGAAGCACTCAGAATTGACTTATTTAAAAGGATTAATGAGCTTGGTATCGGTGCGCAAGGGTTGGGTGGCCTGACAACTGTTCTTGATGTAAAGATTCATGATTACCCAACGCATGCAGCATCGCAACCAGTTGCTATGATCCCAAATTGTGCTGCAACTAGACACGTCCATTTTACCCTTGAGGGTTCAGGTGTTGCTGAATTGCCTGAGGTGGATATTGACCTCTATCCCAATTTGGAGATGGATGTTTCGCAATACACAAAGGTTGATTTAGACAGTCTGACTCGTGAACAAATGCAGGACTGGAATATTGGTGACACTTTATTGCTAACGGGTACCCTGATTACCGGTCGAGATGCAGCCCATAA
>Ga0208765_1000525_pt1 | contig 25223 bp, 19 predicted proteins | sample ETNtaG_2_FD_185783 | JGI IMG/M metagenome (GOLD analysis project Ga0208765, IMG submission 185783) | Marine microbial and viral communities from oxygen minimum zone, Eastern Pacific Ocean - ETNP201406SV203 (SPAdes) (version 2) | ecosystem: Environmental > Aquatic > Marine > Oceanic ...
ACTACTTCAGGAATATCTCGGTACTGACCCACTAAGAGTACCGGGAAAAGAATTACCAATACTAGCTGTCTCATCGTATCACCGCAAATTTGCCAATATAGGAGTCATTTTGTGGCGCTTGAACGTGAAAAATGTAGAGCCCTGGTGCAATTTCTTGATTATTTATCGTTCGCATATCCCACCAGGCATTTCCAGATTCTTCATTATCATGATCGATGATACTTACTGTTTCTCCCGTGAGAGTAAAAATTTTAATGGTACACTGTGATGGTAGATTGGTAAACCTGATCTGCCTAAAATGCTCCGTTTCTTTAAAACCGGAGTTTACCCTGTATGGGTTCGGGACAACACCAACATCACTCAGGTTAGTAGTAGGAAGGACCCCTGGATAAACCTGTACAAAATTCCTGTCTAAAACAGTTGTGCCTCTTGAATTCTCTATCGAAGCGTATCCATCCGGGTTCGCCCACTGGTCGGGATTGGAATAATTAGTATCAACCTGCATTTCAAAGTGACCACCCCCAATATCAGCATAGGTTACTTCAAAAGGAGGTTCTACCCCCATATCATAGGCAACTACAGAATAGGTATACTCCAATCCATCCACAACATTCTTGTCCGTGTACAAATAGGTCATGGTATCACCATTAATCACAACCGGAGCTGCCAGCTTTATACTTTCAAATCCTGTATCATTTCCTAGACTAAACCAAGGGAAATAAGGATCCTGGCCACTTATGGAATGGCCGCGGCGTAAATCTTCTGCACAATCAATACCTCTTGAATAGGCACAATGTAGCGAATCATCTTCTAAAGATAGATCGTACTGCTGGTAAGGTCTCCAACCCGCAAAAATTCCATCTGTGTCAAAGATCATATCTTCTGCATTACCCCACGAATTTCCACCATCCATACTTTTATAAATCTTATACCCTTCAAAATCTGCATAACCGGTTACCACATCCCTTGAATCTTCTGCATGATCATTCCAGTAGATGTTTACTTCTCCCTGCCCGGTTATCGCATGAACCGTAGGCCGGCTCGGGGGCGTAAACCCCTGGTACCGGGAATTATACATGACCTGTGCAAACCGTGCATTGTTCTTGAGATCATCTTCAGTTTGTCCAAAAATAATGCAGAAAGAAAAGGGAACTTCTCGACCTACCGGAAGATCAAAGGGACCACAGCTCAGAATAAGTACACAATCCAGCCCCGGAGGGTCTCTCTCATAAACCGGCTCTAGTTTTAATCCTTCGACCGAATCAAAATGAGGGTTTAATTCTTCGCCAAGATCTGTTCCGGGATTTGGTGTATGAAAATGCCATGCTTTTTCCCCTTCACTGAGGTTTGATGTATCACCCACCATCAACTTGTATAAAATTTCTTCTTTGTTCTTTGCAACTGGACAACCTTCATACCCAGCGTAACAGCTGCTTGAATTTGACTCCGGTGAAACAACCCCTGGACGCTGGTACCAGTCTACCCAGTGCCAGTCCGTCATTTTCAGTGGTTCGCCAGGAAAGATATCAATTGTACCATCCAGATCAAGATCAACTGGATCTGTTGCCCTTGGCGAATCCAAAAGCTGCGTTGCAACAACACCAAACTCATTGCCGGGATGGGATGTAGCCGATGGCTCATCCAATGTATAGCCCGCAACACCAGACTCTCCATCGTGGTCCCCGATCATGGCCATACTGATAAGCATACGGTCGTTATTGACTTCAAATATTTCCCAATAATATTTCATAAAATCATCATCATTAGTGTGAAGCCCGCCGTTATAACCTGCCCAGTCTCCCATTAGCACATCTGCATCCATGTAGAAACCCAATGACATTCCACTGTAATCAAACCCTTTGCCACGATTCAGCTTTGTCCCATCCGGCATGATCATGGCTTCACCACATTCCTGTTCACCATTGCTGTCCAAGACAGGGTTGCCGTCTTCATCTTCAGCACACCAGTCGCCGCTCTCATTACGTACTTTTACAGTAACGAACATAATATCTTCAGCATAGGAGACTCCATAGGAGTGGGCTGTAGCCTTAACCCGGAGCCCCATTGGGTATCCGGTTTGCTCATATTTATCATTTGTATTTACATTATTTGCCCGGTGGGACCAGCGATCATCAAATTCCATATAAACATCCATGTCCGAAACAAATCGTCCAGGAACTTCTTCCCAGCAATCTGGATCCTTCCTGGATTGTGAACAACCTGGAAGGTTTATATTATAATCCTGGGACCACCATCCTGGCCAGTATGATTCCATTTCACCCGTTGCCAGATTCATTTGCACTGGCCATGTATCGGCGTAGGCTGAATGAGCTAAAACTGGATAGGTATCATCCCCTGAGATCCAGGGTGTAGAGCCAAAAATATCACTGGCATTATACTCCGTTTGGTGAGAACTGGTACGGGCCATGGTTGATCCATGCCAATCGGTTTTATAATCAGTACTAATGAAATGCGACTCAGCAGCATTGGCTCCATAGTATACATATTCATCATCATCGGTCCATTCTTCCAGGTCTTCACCATAATTATAAAAATCAAACTGTGACTCACGGCTGATTAAAGCGGGGCGCAGAGCCCAGGGATAAATAAACCCTACCCTGGCATTTGTTTTATTTGGATCAGAATCACCAAACGTGCTGATAATGATCATTCTTTCTTCATGATCAAAAAAGAATTGTTTGTCATCGGTAAATCCATCCATGGAAAATATTTCATTATCAGGATAATACTGTCCATCATCATCACCCAGTTCATAAAGAATACCTTTGTAAACCGTATCCCCTGAAGCAGGAAACCAATCATCGTAGGCATTGGATGACTCCCAGATGCTATAGAGGGGTGCCCCTTCTTCATCAATGATAATCTCAAGGTTCTGCCAGGAAAAGTGAGCCGTATTTTTGTGGCCCGGGACAGCACCAATAAATGAAACTGCAGGCAAATAAGAATAATCACCCCAGATTCCAGATGGATGAAAATCCCAGTTTATGAAACTCCCATAATTTGTAATGGCACTCTTTACCCGCCCCTGGTCGATAAAGCCTTTGGCCCGATCGCTCATTGGGTTTGTGGGAAAAGGATTATCTCCAATCTTGGCTACCGCAGACTGCCTGAAGGGGTCGGGGAGACCATGATCCAGATCTTTTACCCTTCCATCCTTGGCAGACACCAAAGAGAATAGTATTGAACTAATAAGAATATACTTCAAAACAATCAGTCAAAATCAAATCGCACAAAAAAGTTGATCTCCCGCGGCTGAGACAGGCGCCAGGGTCTGTCATAGTAGGCACTGGATTTATCTGCATATACGCCTACACCATTAGGATCTGTACCGGGTAGCCCTACATAGTTACTGTAATATGCTCCAGGTTCATCTGCCTTACCCGTCATGGGATATACATCAATAGGATTACGTAAATCAAGGACGTTAAATACATTGAGCCCAATAGAAAATTGGTGCTTCATTGCATTAAAATATTTTGAAAAAGATATATTCACATTTTTGTACGCTGGGCCACGTTTCGAATTTGGATGCCTGGCATCTTCTGCTGGGTCTTTCCCTTTAAATATGATGGGTGTATAGGGATAGCCGCTTTGATAAAAAGCTGTGAGGCCTGCCCGGACGCCAAAAGGCAAAAATGTATAAAAATAATAGGTTAAATCATGGGGGCGGTCATAATAGGCAATCTTCTCCTGACTCGGTGCGTCTACATACTGGCCTGAAATACTGGCCCAGGCATATTCGCTGTTCGTTTTTGCAACAGAATATGTGTACTGCAACTGGGAACCAAATAATAGCCATCTCCATTCTATGGTAAGATCTAAACCTTTCGCAGATCCATAGTCTCCATTTGACGCAACTTGGTACTGATAGACTCCGGATCTTTCATGGGTGTATCGAGTTAATTGATCCATGTCGCGAACCCATGCCCCAAAAGAGTAGGCCCAATTCTCCCCTACCTGTACATTAAAATTAGCACCATATTGTTGGGTTCTTTGTGAATTCATGGTAGCATTACCCACTGCGCCTTCACCTTCTTCAAATAATTCTTCAGGATCTTCGAGGCTATTTGTATTTAGGTATACGTCCTGGTAAACAGGATTCTGGTAATAAAGACCATAATTGAATGTGAACGTTGATTTATCAGTTATTACGTGGCTGAAGCCAACTCGAGGGCTGATCTTATAATACCACCCTGAATTCTTAAGGAGTATTTTTTGCCTGGCTAAGCCTGCTAAATCAGATGCTTCTTCCCCAGAATCCCAAATGTCATTATCATTCAGATCAGAGTAGAACCAGGGACTCCCCGGGCTAAACTGCCCCAGTGTATCTGACCATACCTGAGAATTATAATGAACCATATCGATCCGAATACCATAATTAATAACCATCCAGGGAACTTCAAACACATTCTGGATATAGGCTGACAATTCTTCAGGTTCTCGGAATTCATCCCATTTACCATTACCATTTGCATCTGTAAACTTCTCACCTGCATCCCACCTGCCGTTCAATTCGCCTTGATCGGCTTCTTCATACCCCTGATCACCAAGAAGCAGACCATCAGGCCCAGTGTCCTGCCAGTACTCAGCGAATGTTTGGATCTTTGCAGCGCTACCAAGCCAGGAATCCTTCACTTCATAAAAATTCAGTTTATGGTACTTATAATCAATTCCCGCTCTTATTTTCCACTTATCAGTAATCTGGCTGGTAATGTCAAACCGGACTTCATCGGTAATTGCCCTGGAATCAGCATAAAATCTATCATGCCCGCCAAACGCTCTTCCTTCATCCCATGCCACTCCGGTCCAATCCGGCATATAATAATATGGATTTGGTAGGCCTGGTATAAAGCTGGTATTGAAAGGTGTTCCGAAGTATCCCGGAGCATTTTGAAACATTAAATCAACACTGCTATAATCAAGGAAGGGTTCATAATCTTCATACATTTCAGGTTCCAGCCAGTAATCCCCATCACGATTTAATAATGGTTTAATCATCTCCGGTCCGCTCCATTGGCCATCCCCATTTACATCAGTAAAATCTTCTCCTGAATCCCAGACGCCATTACCATTTTTATCATCAAACTCTTCAGCTAATTCCCAGTTCCAGAGCCCTGGCTCAGCACCGTGGTACCAGCCACTTCGTTCATCCCGGTTTGTATAGCGTATGGTGTCCCCATCTTCACCAATCGTATAGGGAACCACAAACTTGTTCTCAGGGTCAGAGATATCTTTGTAGCCGGCCGGATGACGCCACTCAAACCAGTTCGGGTAACCATCTTCATCATTATCACGCCAGCGAACGCCCTGGAACTGATCCTGCGTAAATCGTGAAAACCGTACAGTGTAAAAAGTCCTCTCGGTTAAGGAGTGGTTCACCTCAAAGTTTCCTCGGTAGGTATCCCTGAAAAGTTCATTCCTTCCTTCATCCCAGTATAGGTAGGTTGGTTGAAACGATTGACGGTGGTTAGCAACCTGCCAGTAGGCTCCATGAAACCGAAGCTTATTGGTGAATTTATAAGTTAGTTTAGCAAACACATCCCAGGTTTTGTTAAATCCAAATCCACGAAAACCTGCTACATCATCCCAAGGATATACAAGATTTTTCTTATTCTGCTTTAGTAAATCTAGATCAAGGTCAGATGGATTTAAAAAATATTTTGGTCCCTGATAAACCTTGTTATCAAACTCATAAACCGAAAAGTTATCTTCTGTGGTAGACTGACCGGAAACCCAGAACGTTAGTTTTGGTAAACCAATAATAGGGCCGCCAATTCCAAAGTTATAGTCATTATAGCCGCGTAAAAGATCAAAGTTATTGGTTGTTTCAGTATTGCCTGCTGCTGAGTTTATAAGTGCTCCGATCTGACTGGTTTCGAATCTAAAATGATATTCAATCTCGCTGCCGCCTGAACTGGTATGCCAGTTTGATACAGCTGATTGGGCATCACCATATTCAGCATTAAACCCTCCAGGCTGCCAGTCAAACTCCCTTACTGCAAACAGGTTCAGTCTAGTACCTGATCCAATAGAACCGAAAATCGGATTCCTGAGATACATTCCATCCATCATATAAGCGATCTCACCAGAGCGACCACCTTTTACATGAATTTCTTCAATCCCCCTCTCTTCATGGTCTGGGACTGATTTGTTACGGCTGACAACTTTCACAACACCCGATTGCAAAGTGTATAACTCGTTCAGATCACGAATAGGCAGGGATTGTATGGTTTCTTTATCAACAGTGATTTTCTTTGCAGTGGTCCCTTTTTCAACCAGGGGTCGCGTTCCTAATACTGTAATTTCCTCACCTTCAACTTGTTCAATAGGAAGTTTGAAGTTTAGCCAAACAGTTTGGTCCATCATGACACTTACATCTGTTACAGTTTCCTTCCGGTATCCCATCATCTGCGCGACTACATCATGATCACCTACAGGTATATTAAGAAGTATATAGTTTCCATTTTGATCCGCTGCTGCTCCAATGCCTACAGAAGGAATATATATATTGGCACCGGGAAGCGGTTCTCCTTTGTCATCTGTAACCTTTCCACGAATTGTTCCATCCGTACCCGCTAGGATGAAAGAAACCATTATAGAAAGGGTAACCCAGAGTTTAATATACTTGCTCATTCGCTTAACTCCCGCAGGTCAAGCGTTTGAATTCCACTCTGTGTATTGATATGAAATGGATCAAAATCAAAATCAGGATGATCTCCTATGTCTCTAAGCTCAACCGTTTTAACTGGCTGAGTTAATTTTTTGAATACACCGTTTTCTGATTGAACATCAATGGATGTCAGCTCAATCCGGTTCAATCCAACCCATGCTTCATTAAGAGTATCCAGATAACTATTATTCTGTGTCCATTCTGAATTATAAGGATGTTCCGTCCAGCGGATATAGACTTCACTCTTTACAAGCCCTTTATTCTTTGCCAGCCAGGATTCAGTTCTTTGTCCAAAATCTACACCACTGCCAACCATGGTCATGGTGGTAGTCTGGATCACCTTAAAGCAGTCTGTAAACGTTGTGTCCGTTGCAGGGGAGTCAGGGCTTGAACGGTGTCCAGCTGGTACAGTGACACTTGCAGACTCTACCTGGTATGATTTTTCAATAAAATAGACAGCAACATTTGTTGTATCATAGTAGGATGTATCAACGAACTCTCCATCTCTCAATAACCCATTGTATGTGTAGTAAAGCACTTCACTTTCTAAATTTTTCGTGTGCCAGAACCCATCTTCAATATCATTGGGACTGAAGTAAAACCCAACCGGGAGAAAATAGGACGGATAAATAATCTGGTTCAGGTGGTCAGGCTCATGAAATATATGATAGTTGTAAAATCGTTCCGTTTGCCCACCGGCAGTTTTGGTCCATTCCGATTTTGTAATATAATAGTCATCAGGCGCAAGAGAAGCATCCCTTATATGTCCAACTTCTTCTCTAGTAAATAGGGTTACCAGGGAATCCACTTCATCCACGAATTGCTGTTTGAGGTCAAGAAAATCGACTTCTTCAATCATATCCGTATATACCGTGCCCCAGCGGCTGGTCACATCATCCCCCAGCCCGATTTCTAATAGAACTTCCGGATTAGCGGGGTCACTCCAATCAACAATCAAATTATTGGGCTTATCTCCAATGATATAGAGATGTTGCTCAAATTCTCCGTCCCCATCAGAATCTTTCAGTGTGAATTCTTCTGCATCATCGTACAGTCCATTCCCTGAATCTGTAAAACTGTCTCCATCCGTATATGATCCAGAATTATCATTGTCAACGTAATCTTCAGAATCATCCCACTTTTCATTACAGTTTCGATCCTGGTAAGGTTCATTCAGATCATAGGTTCCTGATGAATCTATATCGTAGTATGGCTCTGAAGGATCCCAGACACCATTCGTCATCTCTTCAAACTCATAGGCAACGGAAATAACACCATCACTGTTATAATCCTGGATCAGATCATCTCCAGAGTCATACTCTCCATTATTATTATTATCAGAGTATTCAAATAAAACTTCATAAATACCATTACCGTTGTAATCGGTAATCGTGACTTCCGCGTCGTCCCATTGACCATTATCATTGCAATCTGTATTAGACCGAAAAACAAGTGAATCTGAACTAAGCTGTTGTTTAATAAATTCAAATGTATTTAAAAATCGTAACGGCTCATCAGCAAAAAAAACATAGTTGGTGTCGTGCCACTCAGACGAGTCTACAAAGAGCAGTCCATCATCAATAAACGGTGTATCCACAACAGCCCAATAGGCACTAATATCAAACGTATCATTGTAAAACAACATGGTATCTGCCAGAACCCAGTCAGAGTTTACAAGTTTATACCGTTGGAGTGATGGCTCCGCTTCAAGATTCCATTCAAGGGCTTCAAGGTTCTTGAATGGTGTAGATGTCATCTGAATCGAATCATAAACAACTGAGTCAGCTACGGAGAGTGAATCAATGTAATGACGCACAGTAAACTCTGCTTCATCATTCTCTGTCATGGCGACTAGATGATCCGGGAATGTACGAAAACCCATCGTAGTTGGATCTTCACCGAATAGACTGTAATAATCCAGATAGGTGTCATAGTTTGCCATGAGGTTAGGATTGTAACGAAAAAATGTAGCATTTACATCATTTTCAAAATTGTAAAAATATTCTGAGATGGAGCCTTGGGTACCCCCAAGGTTTTCATTTAAGGTATTGGTGAAGCCGGCGGCTTGTTCTTCTTCTGACTCAGATTCCTTTAAGAAATCGCATGCAGAATAAATTACTGTAATAACAGTTGCCAGTAATAAATGGAAAATTTGCTTTTTCATCAATTAAATTACAAGTTCAGCCTAAGAATGAGACAGTAAATATAACTATTCAATTATATTTTTGTTGATTTAAATAATTAATACAAACTCAATGAATAATACGAAACATTTAATTACTATAGCTATTGTAATTATTGCATTAGCCCATGGTGATATAGCCAGCCCTACAGCCTTTATTGATTACCAGCCAGACGGTCAAAAACTAGAGATCTATAACCGTGGTAACCACCTTCAAGGATGGCATGAGTATAAGGGTTGGACTATTGTAAAGAATTCAGCTGGGTGGTGGGTTTATGCCACTGGCAATAACGGTACAAAACTGATCCCTTCTGATTTGAAAGTAGGAACCGATGAAGAACCTAGCTCTCTTGCCAGATCCATAGAAAAAGGAATCAGGCCCGATCCATATATTCTGATTGATGAAGCACCCGTACCAGATCTTCGTTCTACGCGCACTGATACCTTTCATGTACCTCTCATTCTTGTAGAATTTCCGGATGCATATGCCACCTACGATTCAGCTGATATTGACCTGATCATGAACCAGCCAGGATACACACACCTTAATTATGACAATACGGGCAGCTTTCGAGATTTTTACCAGGAGATTTCCTATGGCCAATTTTTACCGATCGCAGAAGTATCAGACTGGTTCATGGCACCAAATGAACACGATTATTATTCCTATAACAATGGGTATGAAGCCGTCCGCCAACTGGTTAGGGCAATGGTAGACTCCCTGGAAGAATCGGGCTTTGATTGGTCAGGCTATGATAACGATGGCGATGGATATGTGGATGCCTTAAACCTCGTGCATCAGGGCCCTGGCGCTGAAGAAGGAGACTATTCCAACATATGGTCACACAAATCAAGCCTGGGGAATCTGGCAGTAAACTATGATGGCGTTACTATTAGCAGTTACAATATGAATCCTGAGATCCAGGGTGGGAATATTGTTGCCATCGGGGTCTTAGCCCATGAGTTTGGACATGCACTGGGTTTGCCGGACCTGTATGATACAGACTATTCATCTAGCGGTGCAGGTAAATTGGCTCTCATGGCCAGCGGATCCTGGGGAACCAGCGGTAACTCCCCCTGGTACCCTTCTACCATGGTAGGCTGGTGTAAAAACGAATTGGGCTGGGTAAATATTGTTGATATTGAAGATGATCAGGATGGTATATCCCTTCACCAGAGCTATTCAAACAATGATATTATCCGTGTAAATCATTCCCAGGTACCTGAAGAATACTGGCTTATTGAAAACAGACAAAAGATTGGTTCCGATACCCTGATGCCGTCAGCCGGTTTAGCTATTTGGCATATTAATGATAATATCGCACAGGGCTGGGCAGTAAACAATAATGAACCCTACTATGGAGTAGGGCTGGAACAGGCAGACGGATTGTTTGCGTTGGAAAATGGCGGCCCAAGTGATGGTGCAGATCCATACCCTGGTATCACAGATAATCGGGAATTCAGCCACGCATCCAACCCAAACACAACCAGTCTTTATGGGGTGCCATCTATGGTTAGGATTGATAATATTTCCGATCCCGGGGAATTTATGACCTTTGATGTTGCCTATAACGAAATTATCCTGGCCACTGCATCCATAAGCGATGGAAACGGGTACGCATACAACCAGGGATCTATTTCCATAGGAATGGATAATGAAATGGATCTTGGGCAGTTTGAATTTGAACTGGATTTTACACCATCCTTTGTGGATATAACTGCTGTAACCCCCACAGAAAGAACGTCTTTTGACTCAGCCATTGTTGAGAATAATTCTGTTACATTGATTAACCCAACCATCTCTGCAGGAACGGGTGACATATTGAACATCCAACTGTTTAATAATGTAGGCGTTGAATCAAATGTTGTCATCAGCTATAACATGTGCCTGGCTTATACTATTGATAGCAGTGAAGTTGGGATAACAATACTGGATGACGCTGACTATCATATTCAAGCTGTTGATCAATTCTACACAATACAGAATGGGACAGGCGCTGTTGGAGGTGGAGCATCCTATATCGTTTCATTAATTAATACGGTCCCAATTGCCTTGACTGTTTTTGGATTATCCAACAGTCCTAGCATCCTAACTCCTAGCGATGAACCGTTTGAAGATCAAAATGATAACGGTGAGTATGATTCAGGCGAACCATTTACAGATTGGAACCAGAATGAACAATGGTCGCCCATGATCGAGCCAATTTCATTATCAGAATCCTGGGAGATTGATGTCACCGTTTCTGGATCGGATTTGACAGTGGGTATTTCGAACTGGGCAGAACCATTAGAACCAGCTCCACATGAATTATTTCGGGTTAATTGTGCCGTAAGTGATGATGCAGAGCTCAATGATATTACCACTGTTTATACAAATGTAATGTTGGTCCTGGATGCCTGGGGAAATAGTGGTGTCCCATTCGTAAACGGGGATGGAACCGTAACAATCAATGAAGTTTTATCCAGCAAGGAAACGAACAATTATCCAACTGTTTTTTCACTGGATCAGGTATATCCAAATCCGTTTAACCCAGTTACTTCGATCGTGTTTTCAGTTCCAGAGCATAGTAATGAAAATGTAGTGATACAGGTATTTGATATTTCAGGACGACTGGTTACAACACTGATAGACCGAACCTATAACCCAGGGAGATACAAACTGCATTGGAATGCATCCGATGTGAGTTCAGGGATATATTTTGCAGAATTCCGCGCTGGGTCAACCCGACAGATTCAAAAGATCACCCTCTTGAAATAATTAAGCTGACTTTCTATTCTGGATTGCTTTATATAAAGGGTCCTTACCCTTACGGATCGTATCCAGGGTAATAACAACCCGTTCAATACCTTCCATTTCAGGAAGATGATACATAATATCTAAAAGGTGTTCTTCCATTACAGATCGCAGTGCTCGTGCCCCGGCTTTTTTCTCCAGAGCAAGTTTTACAATCGCTTCCAAAGCCTTATCTTGGAATTCCAGGATGATCCCTTCCAGTAAAAACAATTTCTGGTATTGTTTGACCAGCGAATTTTTTGGTTCCAACAGTACACGCATAAGGTCATCTTTGTCCAGCGTATCTAAGGTGCTCACAATAGGCAACCGGCCCACCAGCTCAGGGATAAGTCCGTAAGCAATGAGATCTTCCTGCCTGACACCTTCATAGAGAGCGTTCAAATTCTTTTGTTGTAATTTTTTCTTTGTACCAAAGCCCAGTTCACCTTTTCCAACTCTCCTGGAAATGATGTCTTCCAAACCGGAGAAAGATCCACCACAGATAAACAGGATATCTGATGTATTAATGGGAATCAAATTCTGCTCTGGATGTTTTCGGCCTCCCTTGGGTGGTACATTTGCAACAGTTCCTTCCAGTATTTTTAATAGAGCCTGTTGGACCCCTTCACCGCTCACATCCCGTGTAATGGATGCACTGGCGCTTTTCCGGCCGATCTTATCAATTTCATCAATATAGATGATCCCTTTTTCTGCTGCCCCAATATTGTAATTGGAAACCTGCAATAACCTGACCAGAATATTCTCTACATCTTCGCCAACATAACCTGCTTCCGTCAGGGTCGTGGCATCTGCTATGGCAAAGGGGACGGATAGAAAACGGGCTAAGGTTTGTGCGATCAAGGTTTTTCCAGTACCGGTAGATCCAATCAGTAGGATATTGCTCTTATCCAATTCAACATCCGTGAGATAAGACTGATGAATGATCCGCTTGTAATGATTATAGACTGCAACAGCGATAGCCTTTTTGGCACGATCCTGTCCCACAACATGAATATCCAGGTTGGATTTAATTTTTGAAGGTTTTTGAAGGGTAACCTTAAACCCCGCCTGTGGCTGATCCACTTCAGGGTCCAGATTGATCTCTGGTTTTTTCCCTTTTCGGATCTTACTCATTTACGCTTGGTTAGAATAGAATCAATGAGCCCGTATGTTTTGGCTTCTCTGGATGTGAGATAATTATCCCGGTCTGTATCCGTTTCGATCTTTTTCAGGGTTTGACCCGTGTTCTTTGCAAGAATCGTATTTAACTGTTTTTTCATCCGCAGGATCTCTTCAGCCTGGATCTTGATATCCGTTGCCTGACCTTCTGTGCCGCCCATGGGTTGATGGATCATTATTCTGGAATTTGGCAATGCCGACCGCTTTCCCTTTGCGCCTCCTGCCAAAAGAAAAGCACCCATACTAGCAGCCTGCCCAAGACAAATCGTTGAAACATCGGGCTTGATATACTGCATGGTATCGTAGATCCCCATTCCAGAAGTAATAATGCCACCGGGGGAGTTAATGTAAAGATAAATATCTTTTTCAGAATCTTCCGCTTCTAAAAAAAGCAATTGCGCTATAATGAGGGATGCCATGGAATCATCGATTGGGGTTCCCAGAAAAACGATCCGTTCTTTGAGCAGCCGGGAATAAATATCAAATGCCCGTTCCGATCGTCCCGTTTGCTCAACAACAATAGGTACCAGTTGGTTCAATATTTTTTCATCAATGTGCATGGTCTTGTCCACGAAGGTCTTTAGTGTATACTTCTACATCTTTGACTTTAGCAAATTGTTCCAGGTAATCCAAGATTTTCTTTTCCACCAGGTCATCTTCTACACGTTTTCGGTTACTGGGTTTCTTATAGAATTTTCTAATTTCCTTTTCAGACTTTGGTGTCCGCTCCACCAGTTTCTCGATCTCTGCTTCCACATTTTCTTTGGATGCAGTGATGTCCTGAGTCTCAATCAGTTTATTTCTGAGTGAATACCATTTTACATTTCGTTCAGCCACAGGGGTGTAATGCTCTCGGACCTTTTCATCATCCATGGGCTCACCCTTGTTCTGTTTTTTAACATCTTCAATCAGCTTAGCCAGGTAATTTTCAACCATGGAAGGGGCAAATGATGGGCTTGCAAGATCGATCAGTGCATCAGACAAATCCCGTTCATAGGCAGTTCGAGACCGCTCTTCAAAATTTGCTTTGATCTTTTTTTCGACATCTGAAGTCAATGCGTCTATTGAGTCCAGGTCCGGATTTATACGCTTTAAGAATTCTTCATTTACTTCAGGCAGGATTTCACGTTCAACATTGTCAACTGTCAATTCATAGTCTGCATTTTCTCCTTCCTGATTTACAGGAAGAATGACCCGAGTGGAATCACCCGGCTTCAGTCCAATTAATTTTTCTTTCTGGTTATCCGTGAATGAACCTTTACCCACTCTTAAGTACTGTTTCTCAAATTTTTTACCAATGATCGGCACACCGGATTCATCCAGTTTCTGTAACGTACAGATCAAATAATCTCCTTCGATCGCTCCATCTTCAACCGTGGCAATGGTGGCATGGGATTTGCGTAGTTGCATAATGGCATCTTCAATATCATGCTCATCATGAATATAGATGGTTTTTTGAATGGATAAGGAATTTCTTTTCAATTTAGGTATGATCATTTCAGGTTCAATCTCAAAGACCGCTTTGAATGAAAAATGCTCGTTCATATGGAAATGGACGTCACTGATCTCTGCTTTATTTACTGGTAACAGTTCTTCTTGTTGCACGGCCATTAGATAATATTTCTGGAAATTATTTTCCATGAATTCCGCTTCTATATTATCCTGGAACTGTTGCATCAGTCTGTCCCTGGGAATCTTACCTGCTCTAAACCCGGGCATTTTAACCTTTTTACTGAATTTTTTAACAGTAGTATTGAAATCTGATTCCAGCTCTGACCATGGAATATCTATTTCAAGTTCCCGGGTATATTCGTTCGTTTTTTTGACCTTTATCTTCACATTTTATCCTAAAAAATAGCGGGCGAATTTAGGAGATGTTTTGGTTTAGCATAAGGAAGAAATAGTATTCTATAACAATAATGATTTATCTGTTAAATCATGGAGATTTCCGACCCACCACGATAAATGAGGATCATACCCAGTACCTGGATCACATGGAATAGATCATTATGATTAAAATGTTTATGCAGCGTCAAACCGCTTGCCTGAACCCCCGCCGCAGAAAGGTTGACAAGCAAGCCAATCACTATCTGCAATGCACCTGTATATCCCAATGAAAAAAATGCAGGTATGAAACCTATCAAGGCAAGGATTATCAATGTCACATAAAATTTGATTGCATGATGAAATGTGTCATTCTTAATCAAACCTAAAACATACTTGATAACTAAGATCGCAGAACCAAGCATAAGACCAAACTTTCCTGTTTCATTGATATAAAATGTTGCGGCAGAGCCTGCCAGGAACAGTCCTGTGATTCCAACAAAAATCAGAGTTAAGATCCTGATAACCTTTGTGATATAATCCGGTAATCGAGGACCAAACACATAGTGTGAGCCACCTAAAAATGCGCCCAGACTTAAAGAAAAAAAACTGCACGACCATAAAATATGAAACAATGAACCCTGGATTTGTAAGGTCTGCCAGCCAAGATAGAGCCCTATACATCCCATCATATAATTAGTAATCGCTGTGGTTGGCGAATAAAAAACAGGATTGTCCCCTGCCATCGTTTTCAGGGATTCAGAATCAAATTGACCAGAAGAACAACATCTATAACTGAAATATCACCATCATTATTTAAATCGGAAACAGTCCCTGGGCAAATTCCGAACCCTTCGCTGTTTGCAATCAAATCTGATAAAAGCAAAACATCTATAACATTTGTTTCACCAGAGTTATCCAGATCACCCAGTACCCATTCAAGGCAGGCGTCCGTAGGATAGGCAAAAAAGGTATGCCAGCCAGCCAGCGGGCTTCTTTCAACACGGCCTGATGAATCAGCGACCTGGATAGAATACTGGATCAAACCAGAATCTGCCAGTGCAGGAATCCATCCGCTCCAGGTATCAGGCTCTTCAGGTAACACAGATGCATACAAAGGTTCTGTAAACCAGGTATTTGATTGCGGCATTTTCCAGAACACCTTGATAGAATCTTCAATTAATCCCGCTTCACTTAGGTCATCTATGATTATTTCAACTCGATATCCATTTTCTTCTGGTTCATTATTATCATTAAGAGGATTATGGAAGATCTGAAGCATGTCCAGGTCAGGAATACCTTTGACACGACAATGGAGGGCATCTGTTGATTCCCAGCTACCGGTGAATCCCAATACTTCATACCCTGGAAAAGCAGCTTCGTAAACTGCAAGCGCTTCATCATCCCAACTGCCTCCTATAATTGGTACCAGAATTTTTTCATTCAGGATCAGAGAGTTGGTATAGGGTTGGTCACCAGGCGTCCACACCCGAAACAGTTCCCAGGGTTCGCCCCACTGATTCAATGTATCGGCAAAATAATCTGCTGTTTCTTCGATCTCATCATACTGGGGATGACTTTCAGGAACTTCCCGAATCAAAACCTTGGTGGGGCTTAAATATTTCCCCCAGCAGTCAATATGATCAATATAGGAATTGTTTGGATCATCTATCACATGATAGGTATCAATTCCATAATAAGTTTCCATGAGCTGCAGAAGGTCTGCTTCAGGGATTTCATTCTCGTCGAACACTAGGCTTGAAGATGCGGATATACCCATACCATCTGTCATATAATTCCCTCCGGCATGAACAATATCTGTGGCATAATAGGGAACGTCTAAATGGTTCGACATTTTCAAAGGTGCATCGTTGTCATTGGGTCGAGGTCGATTATATGTAAAATCCACGATGGACATATTTCGTTCTCCATTCACCACCCACCAGGGACCATAGTCCCGGGTCCAGTAGCTGTCTGTTGGCCCAACAACAAACTCTAAATTGTCCATATTCACACCGCCATTTTCCATTGAGCTTGAAGCAGAACTCTGCTGGCTGGATGAGACCATGCAATAAATGGTAACATCTTCCGACATTTCTGCAATAATTGCCGTGGAAATACCAAAGGGATACCGTATTAATACGCCTTCCATCCGTTCGTACTCTGCCACATTCCGTATGGGCGTTGGTGGTGGATCTGTATCCCTTCCCATAGTATAGATCTCATGGATACGGGATCTCTCATCTTCAGTTAAACCAATGGGCAGTTCATCTCTGGAATTATTTGTTGCCAAGATGACCGATACAAACAGGCTTAAGATTAATGAATGCATTGATAAATAAACGATGTGAATAATTTAATTACTTATGGCAGTAATTAGAGAGCCCAATCACAACGGTATATGAAATAAAATAAAAAACCCCAGGAAAATTCCTGGGGCCGGTATGGCGATTTTATAGAAAATTTATTGCCTGAGCCTATAGGTAGCCCCTTCCATGGTTTTAAGAAATTTTTCTACCTGGTTCTCCGTATGAAATAATTCATCCATGGGTACAAACACATCACTGGGGTATTCTATTGCATCATAATCTCTAAGAAAATTGGATTCCAGCTTCAATACTACATCCCGTAAGACCATGGGTGGAATTTCTTTATTGCGCATAAAATTGATCTGCAAATTTAACTGTCCGGTAGAAGTCATATGGAAGAGAGGTAATGGACCAGCATCGGAATTGCAGCGGAATGTAAGTGTTCCATGGTCCGAGCCGCGGCCCCAAGAAATATCATCTGCATATTTTTCAGTAAAATCAATGATGGATACCCCAACCTTGGCAACTTCCCGGCTGCACTGATCCCTGAGATGATCTATGAATAGGTTCTTATCCCAATTTGACATATACGATTCCCTTGTTAAATGGTTTTATTTGTTGGAAAAGGCGAGACTGAATTTAAGAAAAAACTATTAGTGTAAAAAAGAAGCGACTTGATTAATTATTGGCCCTTCCAAACAGCAAAATAATCGGACGCATTCTGGGAAGGTGCCTTTAATTTTAATACCCGATGTTTATATTTTCTTTTCTTGTGTTCGATTGTATACGGTAAAGAAATGATTTTCTGATCTCGTTTTAATGAAATCTCAATCGTTGTACCTTGGGGTATGGGATACCCATTACCGTCATATAGTATGGAGCCTAATACTTCTGTATTTACTTTATCTCCTTCCTGGAATCCAATGGGATCTTTTTTACCCACTTTTTTTATTTTTCTATACTTCCCGATTGATAAAGCATGAGTTTTAGTTTTGTAATCACGAAAAATCCTTTTTGGAACCGTGTGGCTGCCTTTCTCAGAATATTCTACACCAATCTGGGCAAGCCCTCCTTCAATATCCAATGGGATGGTTCCTTCTATATATTTAGAGAACCACTGCCTTAGATCAGGATGAACCAGGGTTGTGAATTGATCAAAAATGGTTTCTTCATCAAATGATTTATCAGGCCCGTATTTTGATGAGAGTTCAAGAACCACATCCTTTAATGTTTTTTTACCATTGGTCAATCGTATGATCTCAATATCCAAAAGCAATCCGATAACTGCGCCTCGCTGATATACCTGATAATAATGACGTCCATACTTTTTATTAAATACGTGTTCACTCATATCTGTAAAGGACATTTTCTTTTCCGGATACCGGGCAGCACTTTCTATTTTAGCTGCGATTTTTTCAGAGAAAAATTTCCGGTCTGAGATTAGGCCCGACTGAACCATGATCAAGTTTGCGAAATATTCTGTAACTCCTTCGTAAAGCCAAAGGTGTTTTGACATTTTAGGATTCACATAATCAAAATCTCCAATCAATTCACTATGAAGATTTAATGGTGTAAAAATATGCATGAATTCATGGAGTGCAACCCGTTTAATCATGGATGTAAATGTGGTATCCCCAAAGTCAGACAGTACATAGAAAGATGAGCTTCCATGCTCAAGTGCACCAGCCCCAAGCAAGGATCGATTATCCCATACTGTTTTTGCTTTTTTTAATAATCCTGCATCCTTGGACTGCATAGTCTCCATGAAAACCTTTCCATCCCTGATGTACAAAATTAAATGATATTCATCGACTGGTAATGAATCTGCAAATATTGCAATTGCTTCCATTGAAGGTTGAATATCTTTTTTTATTACATCTGCAAAACCCTTATCCCCGTTTGCATGGTACGACTCGATGAAAACTTTTGTATTGGCCACCATGAACGTTGCTGTATCCGGTTCACAGATCATGATTGGACAATCGATCAATTGGTGATAATCCCTGGCATTAAGTTTAATCGTATCACCATTTATATCATAAACGGGTAATGCTGAAAATGACTTCATTTCTTTAGGCATAATAAGTGAGACCTGCACAGGTACACTTTCCAGTCCATCAAAAAATCCAAACCAGCCAGATGCGTTTATGACAAAATTAGTCGAATCTTCAATGTTAGTTCCCCCCATTGGCCAGATCCGGGTCATGGCTTTCGGATGATCCCATGTATCATCTACCCAATACTGGATGGATGTGAGATCTTTTGCATTCGCTATTTCAAAATAATTTTTTCCTATTTTGTTAACAGGAAGGGAATCACCCTGGCTATTTCTGGCTTCAAGTCTCGCTATCATTTCTCCATAATCCAGTTCCCTATAGGTCCCAGGGATAGTTTTCGGAAAGTGAAAGATCACTCGCTCTTGGTTTAATCCCTTACAGGAAAGGGAGACTAAAGCCCGGTCATCTTTTATTTGAGTTAAATTAACTGAATAATAATAAGTATCCAGGGAGTAATCTCCTTTGGGAACATACTCTAGTTTTGGGATATTAGATGAACAACTGGTCATTATAAATAAAGATAGAAAAAATAAAATAATGTGATGATTCATTGTTGGATTTACTCTTCTTTTATTGGCCGACTTCAGAATCTTTGCTTTCTATTTTTTAAATGGGTTTAAAGTATAAAGTCTAGTCTTTCTCAATTCGGCTGTATTCTTCCGGTATTGTAAAAGAAGATGCATCAAAGGACACTGTATATAGTTCTAGAATTTCATATCCTGCAGAGAATTTCAGATCATCATTTTCATACATGAAAAAATTGGTTTTTACCGAATGACCTTCCAATGGTTTTAAAGTTGTGAGAGAATCTAATTCTGCAATAAGGAGGTTTGAAGAAAATTCAAATTGATCCATTTCTACTGCTTCCCGAGATGGATTAAATTTTATTTTTATATCTCTTTCCAGAGACTCAGAAAGATCCAGAAGGGGTAGTTTATCTACAAACCATTCTTCAAGAACCAGTTCCCCGTCTGATAATGTAACGGTTGTGATCCATTTTTTTGTTCTAAACCCATGAAGGACTTCTACAGCATCACCGCCCGTACGCTCAATCTTAGGTGGTGAATCTTCATCTTCTTCTTCGCTGCCGAATGAAAATGAAAATGATTTTTTTCCTTCTGAACTGGTATCTGGTTCTTTAAAATAATTTTCGGGGGATTCCAGCCAGTATTCTTTGTCTTCTTTATCATACATAAGAATATGGTCTGTACCTTCGATCATAATTTCTCCCGTTTCGCTATCAATAAACCAGCTGGCATAAGTTCGTTTCGCATCCACTTTCTCATCTAACCTGAAAAACCCCGGGGCAGTGATTTTATCAAAGGTCATTTCGAAGGGCCCCATCACGGGAACATCCATTCTTAAAACACCTACAACTCTTACCTGCATATCCTGGCAGAATAAAAATGAAAAAAGGAATAGTCCAGTTAGAGTTCGCAATGGATTAAAAAAAGTTACCGGATTGAAAACGAAAGCTCTACTTCACCAGGTATAGCCGCAATAACTTGGTCTCCTTTTGCAAGTGGCCCAACGCCTTCAGGTGTTCCTGTGAAAATAAGATCTCCTGCCTGCAGAGGGACATCTGCCGCCAGTTCACATAGGATTTCCGGTGGTGACCAGATCATATCTCTGCAACTGCCGGACTGTTTCAACTCTCCGTTCACGGATAAAACCAAGTTCAAATCAGAATAATCCGATCTCTTTTCTACAGGGATAATCTTGGATACGGGCGCGCTGCCGGGAAAACTTTTACCGCGAAACCAGGGTTTACTATCTTTTTTTGCCTGCCCTTGGATATCCCGTCTGGTCAAATCCACTCCAACGCCAAATCCAAACACAGACATCTCTTCACCAACAGCTATAACCAGTTCAACTTCATGCTGCAAATCATTCGTATCCGCTGGATAGTCCACATCACCAGAAGTGACGGTCCAATCTGATTTGGAAAAGAAAAATGGGGGTTGACGGTCATCCACTCCCATCTCTATTGCGTGTTCAGCATAATTGCGTCCAACACAATAGATATGGTTCACTGGAAAAATATCTTCTGAATCACGAATGGACAGGGTAACCGCGTCTGGCGTATGAAAAGGAAATGTCATCAGACCGTAAAAAGAATGAAACGCATGATTTCATCATAATCTTTGGTTTCAAATAATACCGTCTTGGCATCAACCAGCGAAACACCTGTATAATGAGAAGCCCGGTAAGCTGCCTGCTGTTTCACGTAACGGATCTTAAGTGAAAATGAATTTGGATGTTTCCACAAACATGATTTCAAATCACCAGACAGAGCAGCTTTTACTTTTTTTTGGATGGCTTTTCTCGATTCCTCCGGCTGGATACTGATAGTGGAGTCCCCCACCCCCACCATGGTTGCATGGGTTGTAGTATTAGGGCTTACGTCCTGCACCTCTTCGCACAGTCCCGCGTCACCCGAAACAAATACCAGGGGCACACCATGTTTCGCCGCTACATTGCCGTGGAGAAAAAATTCTGATGTTTGCTGGTCATTAATGTAAACGGAATCCAGTTTAGCAGACGATAAGGTGTGAGCAAGAGGGTTTCCTCCCATTCCTGCCATGGAGTGATAGCCTACCATCATCAGGGCATCAAATGTGCTGTCTATTTCCTGAACCATGGAATAGGGATGCCCGCTCCAGCCACGAATCAGTTTAACATTATTCGACAGTTGTTCAGACAGGATATTGCGTCCCGAGTAATGCGCATCCTTAACCCAGATCTCTTTAGCCCCTGCCTGAGTTGCCCCTTCACAGGCAGCTGCTACTTCTTTGGTCATGCGTTCCTGGAGCTGGGTGTAGACAGCAGGCTTATTATGATCTACTTCATCCCAGTGGGTAACCCCGGTGATACCTTCCATATCTGCACTGATATATACTTTCATTGTTAATCCATTAAATTAGTAGATGCAAAACTAAGCCAGTGACATAGAAATAAAAAAGACCGCAAAGGATGGCCTATTCATTTATGATAAATCTTCGCAGAGCGATCTTTGAAGACCATCTGGCACAGTCTCAGTATATTTGTAATCTTTATAGTCTATACCTAGCTTTGTTTCGGATCCAGAATCAGTAAAATTATTCTTCTGCTCACTGCTGAATAGAAACTGTACATAATGGACTGAACTTATTTTATTTTCTTCTTCCCTTCCCTGTTCGAACTCAGCATAAATCTTTTCTCCATTTATATCTAAATAAAGCGATTGACGATCAGTTAGACCAATAAATTTATTTAATACAGGACGAATCTTTACTTCTTCTACAACTTCAATAAATAGAGTAGCGCTGAGCCCATTTTCTGGAGGCATAATTGTGTTGTATACATCCACTTCTTCCTGAATCTGTTTATCGTGTACCAACCGCTCAGCCCGCATTATTTCCTGTATCTGGAAGGTCAGGGTTTTTTCATTCTCAAAGGTGAGCATTACATTGGGGCCAAGAGATATTCGACGGTTCTTTTTATAGGCAATAATATCCTGCCTATATGTGTGTCTTACTTTCTCGTATTCAATGATATTCATTAGAGTATCAGCAGTGAGTGATTTCATTCTTTAGTCCTTAATCCTGGTGCAAGCCGTAGGCTTTATACAGTTCTAAAATGGGATGGGATGGGTTGATGGCACCGCTACTGGCCTGGTTTAACTGGTGACTTGCAAGAGAGCAGTCCGAACACACTTTGTCATGTTTTTTATGCCCCATATCATTCACGCAACGCTCTGCGACTTTCATGGATTCTTCAAAAAACTCAGCCTTCATGCCCCAGCCTCCATCCATGCCGCTGCAGCGGTTGATAAGATTTACTTTTGTTTCCGGTACCAGGCGTAAAACATCCCTGCCCTTAAATCCCATCTGCTGTGCCTTGAGATGACAACTCACATGGTAATTCACCGTTCCAATTGAATGTTTAAAATCTGTTTTCAGTTTCCCCTTTTTGTTGAGATAAACCAGGTATTCAGAAATGTCAAACGTTTGCTCCGAAATTTTTTGAATTTTTTCATCTAACCCTAGATAGTCCGGGTATTCTTTTTTAAGAGTCAGGCTGCAGGTCGGCGGTCCAGTTACAACAATTTTATATCCATCATCGACCCATTTACTGAGTTCATCCACATTTGGCTGAGCCTGGTCCTTAAACCCGTTAAAGTCACCAGGGCTCAGGTACGGAGCTCCACAGCACTGTTGCAGAGGGTAGATACATTCTATATCATTATACTCCAGTATTTCTACGGCTGCTTTACCGAGTTTCATATCATGGGTATTGGTAAAACAGGTCCCAAATATGACAACTTTTTCAGTTGGGTTTTCTAGATTAGATTCATGATTCTTAAACCATTTTTCAAATGAATTTGTCTGAAATTTTGGCAGTATACGTTTGCGAGAAATCCCAATGAACTTTTCCATGAAGAAGCGTATCAGTCTGATTTTGTTACCCAGGTTTAAAATAGGACCAAAGATTGGACCAAGTTTTCCTATAAAATCAGTATTGGATAAAAACTTATCATTTGTATTTATCCCTCGTTCTCTGGTACGAATGGCCTGGGCCCGGGTCATTAACTTCGGAAAGTCCAACTGAAAATCGTGCTCTTTCCCTGTCGTATAGGGACATACCGGATCACAGAGTTTACACTGGTAACACAAATCTACAATCTTCCAGCGCTCAGCTTCTGTGAGATCTGAAACTTCACCACGAAACTCTACTTCAATGCTGGCTTCCGATGCGTGCTCCCCTTCCGGAAGATCAAGGTAATCTTGTCTTTCAGTCTGTTTATCAACCTTACCTTCTTTTTCCGCAAGTTCCCGCTTTCGATTTCCCGCACCATCTACAGAATCAAAAAGAGATGGAAATGAAGGACAGAGATTAAAGCATAAGCGGCACCCAATGCAGATATCATACACGCGATCCATTTCAGTATAGAGGGAACTTTTATCCCAGTAGCTGGAATGAGTGATGTCGTATATAGTGCTGTCTGTATTGGAATGATCTAACAAATTAGAATTAATCCCATTTATAAATTAAAAGCCTGGTCTCGGGCTCTAAAAAATGAGCCCGAGATTAAACCATTCAGTCTACAAGCTATCGAGGGTCTCCTGAAATTTACCGGCATGGGATTTTTCAGCCCGAGCCAGTGTTTCAAACCATTCGGCAACTTCGTCAAACCCTTCTTCTCTGGCTGTAGCCGCAAACCCGGGGTACATCTCTGTATACTCATAAGTTTCGCCGGCAACTGCAGCTTTTAGGTTCTCAGATGTTTCGCCAATAGGCAATCCCGTACCAGGATCACCTGTACCGCCTTTTTCCATGAACTCTAAATGACCAAAGGCGTGTCCAGTTTCTCCATCAGCAGTATTCTTGAATACACCAGCGGCTTCCGGATACCCTTCGATATCTGCCTGGCGGGCAAAATACAAATAACGGCGATTGGCCTGTGATTCTCCCGCAAAAGCAGCTTTCAGATTTTCGTGTGTTTTACTTCCTTCTAAGGACATGTTATACTCCTTTATTAAGCGTGTTCGTTACAAGTGCCAATGATTGTCATTTCCACATCATCAACTTCAAAATCATATTTTTTCTTAATTGTTTTTTTTATATCAGTCTCTGGTATTTGCACATCTATGAGATTACCACATTTCTTGCACTTCAAATGGTCATGGGGATCCTGGTTCCAATCGTATCTAGCAATGGAACCATCATAGATGGTTCTAATTATCCCTTCATCATTTAATTGTTTCAAGTTTCTGTAGATGGTACCCAAGCTGATATTAGGGGCTGATTTTTTAACTTCAACATAGATCCAGTCTGCATTAGGGTGTGAGTTTGTAGAATAAACAATCTCTTTGATCAGCTCTCTCTGATGGCTGTATCGCATATTTAAAATTAAAAATAAGTAGTAATAATTCCTATTACTGTTATTATTATTATAACTATATAAATATTTGTAACTTACTTTACAAAAAATATTAACCTACTTTTAATTAAGGAATAAATAATGGCAAAATATGAATGCGAACATTGCGGTATGGGCGTCGAAGATATGAAATGTGCTAAGTGCAGCAAATTACTTGTCCACGATCATATCACAACGGATGACGGATCCAAAGTTGCAGTAGCAAAATGTCCTGATGGCCACGGAAAAATTAAATCACCCATGTGCTGCGGGCATGATATGAGTTGTGAACTCAGTTAATCGTTT
>Ga0208765_1000533_pt1 | contig 25088 bp, 35 predicted proteins | sample ETNtaG_2_FD_185783 | JGI IMG/M metagenome (GOLD analysis project Ga0208765, IMG submission 185783) | Marine microbial and viral communities from oxygen minimum zone, Eastern Pacific Ocean - ETNP201406SV203 (SPAdes) (version 2) | ecosystem: Environmental > Aquatic > Marine > Oceanic ...
TTGTGTAAAAATTGACTTGTTTTATCACTCATTTCCACAACTTTGAGCAATGTTTCCATAAAAAATGGCTGTACTAACTGCTCTTTTTGGTCTAATACAACATAAACTCCAACCTTTTTTTTACCATCTTCATCAAAAAACTTGTTGACTACTTTGATCGAATAACAAAAATCGGTTATTTTTTGTTCAAAGTTTTCTTTTTCCACTTGGGTTAATTTCAAAAATCTTACCATTTGATTGTTTTTTAAAGGGATTTTTATCCCAATAACCAGGATATTCAATTGCTGTTTAGGTTCAAAAATCTCCAAATTATTACCAAATGCATCTGCATTTTTTATAACAAACTTGAACTCATCCTCATTTGATTTTAATTCTTCAAAGGTGTAATTCTCATGAATTAACCATCGCTCAATACTTTCATGTAGGTGCTGCATAGGTACTGAATGTTATAATCAAATCTATACCTTATCATAAAGGTTTAATATGTTTCTAAATTCGAATTTAGAAATATCAAAAATTATGTATGATCATCTAATCTCAGGCATTACAAAAATTTTTTCTGGTTTTATCTTAAAGATGATTCGTTTTTCATTTTCTCTTTTAAACGGATACTCGTTTATTCCCATATACTGCCTGGTTAATTCATTGGCATGCAAATAATCATAATCTGGGATTATTTCGGTAACTTTGCCTTTGATTGTTGTCATATTCAATGGATTGTCATGTTCAACAACTGAAACAGCCACACGTGGATCATTTTTGACATTTCTATGTTTTATTCGACCCTCAGCAGTGTTTATCAAAATGTGATTATCAGTATAATTGCCCCAAACTGGTGTAAGTTGTGGTGAACCATCAGTATTGATAGTAGCAATAAAAATAAGATTTTTCCCTTGAAATAATTTTTCAACTTTTGGGTCCATATGATGTTCATGCAAATTCTAATATTTAATCTACAGTTTACCATTAATATGAAAATTGAAATCCCTTTTAGAGGTCATAAAAACATACTTTCACTTCATGAAAAAACACTTGAAATCACTAAAGAACCAGATTTAACAATAAATGGTGATTGTATCGTAGGAATTAATGCAGATTTAGCGTGTAAGGATCTGCCAGAAAACTTTAAAAAAAATGCTATGTCAGATGATGCAAAAATTACTTTCACAATTAAAGCTGGTAAACATTCGTTTTCAATTCATGGAAATGGATCGAAAAAACTAACTCTTAAGCATCCAAAGGATATAGTTTTACGTAAAAGTGCGTTCGTTTGCACTAGAACACTGGCAATCAAATGTGATAAAGCATCAAGTGATATACCAAGGGGGATGGTTCATGTACTTCAAAACCCAAAAATTATAGGAAAAATGATTATAGAAGTAAAATAAAACATTATTTTTTTTCTAAAACAGTAGTGATAGATCTGTTTATAATCTCCATTACAAGATAATCATGAAAATCTGGATCATTTTGTTTTTTTGGGATTTTTTTGGAAATTGTTGAACAAAGTTTTTCAAGTTTTGACGATGTTGATTTTATTATAGAAGCATATCTACTGTTAAAATCTCGTGGTAAATCAAATTCTATAAATTTTACAGATGTACCATAATATTTTATAACAGCTCCTCTTGACTCTTCAATTTTTACAACCTCAATAAGACCAGCGGTTTTAAGAATATCAAGATGGTGTCTGATTGTTGTTAAGGCCTTTTTATGACCAAATTTTTTCAAATGTTGAGTAATTCTATACGCATCTAATTGCTTATTATGTAATATATGCAAAATTTTCACACGTAAAGGATCATCAATAGCTTTTGCATGTTCTGTACCAATGGCAATAGTTCTATTAATACTAATATTTTTTTTCATCAAAATTGCCATGTATAATAATCACAGTTGGAGGTAAAATTATGTTAAATCAGATTTTTTTATCTAATGACATCAATTTTATTATTTTGCTATTAATAATTTAATATTTAAATTATATATATTATATTGTTATTAATAAATTAAATATACTATTATTATTATAGTAGTAAAAAAAATAATTACGGTGATCCTGATTGATTCCATAATGAGTGACAATGTGATTCGAGTTGAAATGACTAGTATTTGATGTATAATTAATCAATCCTGCTCAGGAATAACCGAAAGAGTGGTAGTGGTTATAACATTATTTATCTGCCTTATATCCTTGGTAATGTTATGTTCAATTTTTTTTTCTGATTGATCCTCAATTTTGACTAGAATATCATAAAATCCAAAAGTTCCTTTGGCCTCTTTTACAAAATGGAAACTAAGTAATTCTTTTAATATTTTCATCTCATATCCAATCTTACATTGTACCAAAACATATGCAACACTCATTGTACTTCACCCTTCATTTCTTCACGTGTTTTAAAAACAGGGGTAATTCCCAATGACGTATAATTACCTGTGGTACATGTAAAACATAATGAATCCTTTTGAATGCCAATAGCATTTGCAAGATTCTCAGGATCATTATATCCTAGAAAATCTGCCCCTATATCACGCCTAACATTTTCAATGATTTCTTCTTCTGAATATTTCTTATCATCAATATAAGTTGCCAATTCATCTTGAGATGGAAAGTCAATACCTGCATAACAAGGAAATTTGATTGGTGGGTATGTAATGAGCATAGTAATTTTACTTGCACCTGCTTTTCTTAATGCTTTTATTATTGCCTTTGAACTTGTTCCTCTAACTAGGCTATCATCAACAACAACAACATGTCTATTCTCAATAATCTCTCGTATTGGAATAATCCATCTATTGATTTCAATACGGTCAGTTTGATGTGGTTCAATAAAACTTCTAAGTGGACCCTTCTTGCTATAACGATCTTTTAGTAATCCTTCATCAAAAGGTACTCCAAGTTCCTGTGCAAATCCAAGTGCAGCAGGTCTAGCAGAATCAGGTACTGGAATAACTAAATCAGCATCTTTTATAGGAAATTTTCTAGCAAGGTATTTACCAATTCTTTTTCTTGCTACATAGATGTTAGTTCCTTCCATTTTACTCGTTGGATGTGCAAAATATGTAAACTCGAATGAACAATGTGCATGAGTTTTATCCTCTGAAAATGATTGTGATTCTATACCATTTTTAGAAAATTTGATTAATTCCCCAGGAGAAACATCACGTATTAACTCAGCTCCTATCGCTGAAAAAGCTGAGGATTCTGAAGCAACAATATGTACTCTTCCATCATTTTTTTCACCTAAAACAAGTGGTCGAAAACCGCATGGATCACGTGCTGCATAAACAGATGTGTCATCAGACAAAAAGGTAAAGCAATACGAGCCAATCATCTCATTCTTTAGAATTGATAATGCTTTGGACATTTGCCCTTTTTCTTTTATCAGTGAAACTAATCTTTGTGCTGCAATCATTGTATCACTTGTATTCTGTGGTGTGAATGAACAACCACCAACAACATTAGATAGTTCTTCTACGTTTGAGATTGTTCCATTATGTGCAACACATAAATCACGAACCTTGAGTGGTTGTGCATTATCTATATTGCTTTTCCCAATTGTAGAATATCTAACATGCCCAATTGCAGAAGCAGATGAATACTCCATGGAAATTTTCTTGAATTCTGAGGCTGAAGAAGAAACCAAACCTAATTTTTTTAATGGTGATTTATTTGGTACAGCAATTCCCCATGCCTCTTGACCTCTATGTTGAAGTGCACGCAATGAATCAATAAGCATTGGAATGACATTAACACCATCCAAACTATGAATCCCGACAACTCCACAGTTTTCTTTAACCATGTTTCAACAAATCCTCCAACCCATTGAAATATCTTTTTCGCATGACATCTACATTACTCTTCACCAGATTATTTGATTTATGTGTAATACTAATTTGATCGCCAGAAAATTTACCAAGAACACCAAAGAGTATTTTTTGCTTAGAAAGATATTGTTTAACGCGAGTTATGTTTTTTCCATCAACCACCAACAAATAACGAGAATGACTTTCTGAGAATAATATTTTTTCATGACTGAGATTTTTAGTAGATGGTATTTTTTCGATGTCAATACTACAGCCTATATTTCCATTAATTGACAATTCTGATAATGCTATAACAAATCCTCCTTTTGAGCAATCATGTACACATTTAATCAAATTATTTTTTATCAATGATAGTACTGTGATCATATTGAGTTTAGAGGTTTTAAAATCAACAGTTGGACAGTTTCCACCAATAAATTTATGAACGTATTCAAAATACTCAGAACCACCAAGTTCATCTTTTGTTTTACCAACAATTAATAAATAATCACCATTGCTTGGAGGTACCGGTACCAATGGAGGTTTATCTATAATTCCTAGAACACCAATGAGTGGAGTTGGTTTTATTGGTCCATTAGGAGTTTCATTATAGAAACTTACTTTACCACCAACACATGGAACTCTCAAAAATTTTGCAAAATCAGACAAGCCTTCAAGTGATTCCATAAAAGTCCAAAATATTTCCGGATCCTCAGGATTACCAAATTGAAGATGATCAACCATTCCGATTGGATTTGCGCCAGTACAAACAATATTTCTACATGCTTCTTCAAAACAGCCAATAGCACCCTGTCTAGGATTAAGATAACAGTGTTTTGGGTTTCCATCAATTTTTGCTGAAAGAAACTTACCATTATCCAATCTAAGAACAGATGCATCAAAACCTGGTTTAACAACAGTTCGAATTCCAACTTCATGGTCATATTGATGAAAAACCCAATGTTTACTTGCAATATTTGGGCTTGATAATAATTTTAAAATTGTTTTCGAATAATCTAATAACTTTTTATTTTTATTTTCTTTTTTTAGATGCCTCAAATACTTTGGAATTGTTTTTTTTCTATCAAGTAATGGTGCATGAGCGACAAAATCTGCAGGAAGTAACGCAAATGTATTTTCACCCTTTCTCACATGCATCATCTTATCATTTTTAACATAACCAATCAGTGAACAACTCACTCTAAATTTATTACAGATTTCATTTAATTTTGGTAATTTTTTCTTCTCGGTGATTATTAACATTCTTTCTTGTGATTCAGAAATCATTATTTCATCAGGTGATAGACCAGCTTCTCTCGTGTGAATATTATCAACATCTAACTCTATTCCAATTCCTAAACTGTCGGCTGTTTCCGAAACTGCACATGATAATCCGCCACCTCCCAAATCTTTCATTGCATTTATGCATTTTTCATTTCTTGCCTCAAGTATTGTTTCTATAATTAATTTCTCAATAAATGGATCAGGAATTTGTATTGCTGAACGATCTTCACTTTCTAATGAATCAGAAGCAAACTGTGAACCTCCTATTCCATCACGGCCGGTAGGACCACCTATTAAAACTACTAAATCTCCCACATTCGCATGATTTTTTATGAGTTTGTCTTTTTTCCCAAATCCAATTGCTGCAACATCAACTAATGCATAATTTTTATAACATTCATCAAATTCAACTTCACCACCTATAGTTGGTATACCCAAACAGTTTCCATAGTCAGCAATTCCAGAAACAGCGTTTTTAAAAAGCCAACGTGCATGTGTATCATTTTCAATATCTCCAAAACGTAATCCATCAAAAATTGCAATAGGACGAGTTCCAGTTGATAAAATATCACGAATAACACCGCCTACACCAGTTGCAGCTCCTCCATATGGTTCAACAGCTGATGGATGATTATGGCTTTCAATATGTACAGTCACAACATAACCGTCTCCAACATCTAAAACACCAGAATCATATCCTTTTTCATTAATTACATTTCTTCCAGTAGTAGGCAATATTTTCAGATGTTTTTTGGATGACTTGTACGAACAATGTTCTGACCACTCTGCTGCAATTATCTGTCGTTCGGTAATACTAAGATCTCTACCAATTTTTTTGGTAATATGTTTTGATTCTTGAACACTCAGACTCATTTTTCAATACCAGCTGTTTTTAGTAATGATTCAAAGATCAGTGATGAGGGTTTGTTATCTGTTGGATTAATTTCTGATTCAACTGCTCGTTCTGGATGAGGCATCATCCCAACTACATTACCAGATTCATTACATACTCCAGCAATATTCAATGATGAACCATTAAGTGATTCTTCATAGGTAAAAACTATTTGATTTTTTTCTTGCAATTCTTTCAGTGTTTTATTATCTGCAAAATATCTACCTTCACCATTAGCTATTGGGATTGAAATTTTTTGTCCTTGTTTTAGCTTATTTGTAAATGGTGTATTATTATTTTGTACTATAAGATTAATCCATTTGCACATAAAATTCATTGTTGTGTTTTTTAATAAAACTCCTGGCAAAAGACCAGATTCAACAAGTATTTGAAAACCGTTACATATACCAAGAACTGGTACACCTTTTTTTGCCATACTCTTCACATCCGAAATGATTGGACTGTGAGCAGCGATGACACCAGCTCTCAACCTATCACCATATGAAAATCCGCCTGGTAGGATAATGGCGTCAATTTTTGATGGTAAGTGTTTTTCATGCCAAAAATACTCTGCTTCTAGATCAAAAACATCAGTTAGTACATGAAAGATGTCACGATCGCAATTACTCCCAGGAAAAACTACTATGCCTACCTTCACGTATTCCCTTGTAATTTCGTGTTATTAAATCAACACAAAACAGTTTTTAATTAAAAAATTGACAATTGAACATGGGTCAAGTCAGAGATATCATGGAAAAAAATGTTATCACAATCGACATAAATGAAACTGCGAATAATGCTGCAAATCAAATGAAAGAAAATGATATTAGTTTTCTTGTAATAATTAAAAATGGAAAACCTGTTGGTGTTGTAAGTGAGCGTGACTTCGTTCAAAAACTATGTATTAACAATCAAAACTCATCCGATGTAAAAATTTCAGATATAATGTCGTATAAATTTAGATGGGTTAACCCCACCACAAAAATTGAAGATGCAATTCAAAAAATGCTGAATAATAATATTAGAAGACTACTGGTTCTTGATGATGAAAAACTTGTAGGAGTTATCACACAAACAGATCTGGCAAGTTACTTACGTGAAAAGCTAATGATTGACGGTACGATAAAAAATATTAAAAAATAGATCAATCAGTAATAATATTAATTGATAATTTACTTACCATTGGATTAAAAATCCTTAATTCGTCACAAAGTTGTTCTATTTTTTTTTTAGCCAATTTTTTATTTTTTTCATTTATTTGAAATTTTAATAATTTAGCAGAATTAATTTTTGACACTGATGAGAATTTACCTTGTAAAACAAGATCGTTTAAAATTGTCTCACCTTCAGGATCGCTTATGCCGGATTTATTTTCTATTGTTACATGAACCCAATATGTAGGCATATTCATTTTCATAATTAAACGATAATATGTTTAACGCGAACGTATTTGTATCAGTAATGATGATAATCGTTTAAAATGAGTCGTTCTAGATATTGGAAATTAACATCTGAAGAGGTTGAAAATCTTACTCATGATCCTGATAAAATCTTAAACTGGGAAATTAAATGTATAAAGGAACCAGAAGTAGATGCTAAATTTATTGGTGTATTTCTCTATCGACATGGTACACCATATGACTATGACTCAAAAAAAGGAATAGTCTATTACTATAATAATATAGAACGAAATGATCTACCAGAAATTACAAAATTTCTTCAAAAACGTTTTGGTGGTGAAAAAATTGAAAAAGGTGAAAGAATTTTCTTGGAGGGTTCTAAAGAAATCTATGCAGGAAAAGAAATTGCAGATCTAGCTAATGCATTAAATGAAAAATTTCATACAAAGTCTGTCATATCTATGGAATTGGACGGTGCGACTCAGGATGAACTGAAGGAATGGGGATATCCAGATTCTAAACTTCTTCCTATTCCTGGTAAATAATTAATATGAAAAAATCTAACAGAGATCCTACAGATGTCTGAATTAAATGAAATTTATTCACATTTGAATGAACTCAGAACAAGAGTATTACGAATAGTGATTATAATTGGAATCATTGCCATATTTCTAATGGCGTTTCATTTTGAAAGTATAACATATGGTGGAATCATGTTTTATTATCCATCCCCTGAACCTCTAGATAATATTGCTGCACAACTTACTGATTATTTTAGAAATAATTTGGTGCCAGAAGACGTACAACTAATTCAAACTGCACCAGGTCAAGCATTCTTTGCACAAGTGTATATTGCTGCACTAGTTGGTCTTGTTGCTGGAACACCAGTAATTATTCGAGAAATTGTTAATTTTCTGAAACCCGCATTAAAGGAAAATGAAATAAACATAGGAAAAACTATTACCATGCCCGCCATGGGCCTTTTTATTTCTGGTTGCCTTTTTGCATATTTCATAGTTATACCATTCATGCTAGATTTCTTGTACAAATATGGTGCATCTGCAGGTCTTCTCACATTTTTGAATATAATGGATTTTGTTACATTTGTTTTACAATTTTTATTAGCGTTTGGATTATCATTTCAGTTACCAATGATAATGTATGCACTTAGTCAAGCTGGTATGACTGATACAAAGTTTTGGAGAAAAAATATACGATATGCAATTATCATCATTGTGGTTTTTGGTGCAGTAGTAACACCTGACGGTAGTGGTGTGACAATGTGGTTCATTGCAGGACCAATGATTGGATTATATCTAGCAGGCATGATTCTTGTTGAACGAAAAGATAAACAAAAACTGAAGACTTAAATCTATAATTTATGTATGAAAAATAATGTTTGAATCTCTTTTACTTCAAATGCCTATGGGAACAGAATGGATATGGATTGCAATTATTATCGGTGTATTCATTTTTGGTGCCAAAAAAATTCCAGAGCTTGCAAAAACGCTTGGCAAAGCAAAAGGTGAATATAAAAAGGGTGAAATTGAAGGTGATAAGGAATTAAAAGATTTTAAAGAAAACAATAATGACAAAACATCCTAACAAGTTATTTTAATTATTAGAGCCCCATCTAGGAAAAAGATCATGTTCGATACCAAATTGATCTAAACATTTCCCAACAATATGATTTATCAAATCATCGATATTTTTGGGTTTGGTGTAAAACTCAGTAACTGGTGGCATAATTATGACCCCCAATCTTGCTAGTTTTAGCATGTTTTCTAAATTAATAGCTGTCAAAGGTGTTTCCCGTGCTACAAGAATTAATTTTCGTGATTCTTTTATAATGACACCAGCTGCGCGGGCAACTAATGTTTCATCATAACCATTTGCAATACTAGATAATGTTTTCATACTGCATGGAATAACTATCATGCCGTCAGTCTTATGTGTACCACTTGAAATGCTTGCAGCCATATTTGCATCATCAGAAATTACTGTCCCCAATGATTTTACATAATTTAGATCATACTCAGTTTCCATCGTGATACATTTTTGTGCCCAATCTGACATAATCAAATGAGTCTCGATATTGAATTCTTTCAATTTTTCAAGAATCCTAATTCCATAAATTACACCTGTACTACCAGTTATTCCAATTACTAATTTCATGATATTCAATGAACTTTACAATATTTTAAGTAAGAGTAGTATCAGTATCATAATCATCATTTGTATCTGAATCTAAATACTCACTTTCCTGCTGCTTACGTTTGTTTAACCATAACTTTACTGATGCGGCAATCATACCAGAAAATAAAATCATGCCAACCAAAACCATTTCAGTATTCATTTTAATATTTTGAAAGCATCATTGATTAAAAATATACTCAACTTCATATTATGGTTACAATATCGATAAAATATGATAAAAAGATCAGATATTCAAAAAATTATTAATGAATATACTGATCTTCGAATAGGTGTACTTGGAAGCCACTCAGCTCTTGAAATTATGGATGGTGCAAAGGACGAAAATTTTGATACAATAGTATTTTGCCAAAAAGGTAGAGAAACCCCCTACCAGCGTTTTAGTAGAATTGCTAATGAAATCAAAGTTTTAAAAAAATTTAGCGATATGTCTTCTATTAAAAATCAAAAAATGTTAAGAGATACAAACACGTTGATAGTTCCGCATCGTTCCTTAACAGCATATCTTGGATATAAGACAATTGAAAATTCTTTTAAAGTTCCAATATTTGGAAATCGTGCACTATTTCAGGCTGAAGAAAGAAACAATAAAAAAAATCAATACTATTTACTCCGAAAAGCTGGTTTAAAACATCCAAAAATTTTTAAAAACCCAAAAGACATTAACAGACCTTCAATTGTTAAAGTACAAGAAAAAAATCGTAAATTAGAAAGAGCGTTTTTTACAGTTTCATCATTTTCGGATTACAAGAAAAAATCTGAAGAAAAAATTAGGCAGGGGGTTATATCAAAAACTGGTTTGCGTGATGCTGTAATTGAAGAATTTGCAATTGGTACTTATCTCAATTTTAATTATTTCTATACACCAATCTCAAAAAATGTTGATTTCATTGGAATAGAAAGAAGACTTCAAACAAACTTACATGATTTTAATGCACTTCCTGCTAAGCAACAATTAGAGCTAGATATTGATCCACAAAATATTGAAGTGGGTCATACACCAGCAAGTATTCGTGAATCTTTACTGGAAAAAGTGATTTCTATGGGTGATAAATTTGTGGCAGCTGTTAAAAGGGAATATCCTCCAGGAATAATTGGGCCATTCTCACTTCAAAGTGTAATTACAAAAGATCTTGAGATGATTGTTTATGATGTTTCGCTTAGAGTTCCTGGTAATCCAATTGTTGCAACTACAAGTCCATATACAAAATACCAATATGGTGAAACATTTGGAGTTGGTCGTAGAATAGCCATGGAAATAAAAATAGCACAAGAAGATGATGTGTTAGATAAAATTATCACTTAGAACTTATAGTTTCTTGTAATAGGTTGTTTCTAACTAATATTGGTATTTTATAATATACAGCAAGTGCAACTGCATCTGACGCACGATAATTCCGTAACACCATATCTTTTTTCCCCGTAAAGTATAGATTTGCTCGAAGAGCTTCACCACTCTCATAAATTTTTACTTTTACCAAAAAAATCCCATTTTCTTCACATATCTCTTCAAGCATTTTATAGATAGTAGGAATGGGTTGTTGTTCACCCATGAAATTAGATATATGTCGAGCGACCTCTCCTGAAAAAGCGTGCATATGAAACTCTCTTCCGTCATCAGCTTTTAGTAATAACAATCCTTCTATACCATAATCATCAACAAAACCAAGATCGGTTATTCGTACTAACTCATAATCTTGCTCCTGTGCGTCATCAATTTTCATCCGCTATCAACTAAATCAGAAATTGCTTTCTAATAAGCATAAATTATAGTAATAAATTTTTTAATGTATGGAAAAAAAGATTAGTTCAAAAAAATATAATGATAGACTGTTTATTGCATTGGGTTTTATTTCAATTGGAATACTTTTTTTGATATATTCAGGCATCCAGGATTTTTCAGTTACATCTGACTCGATTAAAGCTACAGATCGACTTGCTATAGTATTCTACATTATAATGAGCTTATCATTTGGAGCAATTTCATATGGGTTATATCGTTATCATCATCGTAAAGTGTTAGAAGGTAATGATAACATCCTGGGAAATATTGCAAGCATAACTTTAAACAAAAAAGCAAAAAAAATCTTTATTATCACATTCATTGCATACTGGTGTTTTTTTTCTATTACATCTGGAATGCTAATTTATCAGCCTGATGTAACATTTTCCTATCACTATGACGCTGTAATTCCATCTATTGTTTTAATCCCTTGTTGTGGTGAACCTGGTTACGTGCCAAAAATTATTGTGTATATGACAGAGCATATAGGATTTCAAATAATCCCAATAAATCTTTTGTTGCAAATAATTGTATCATATCTTGTTGGGTTTAATATGTCACTTGCATTAAGCATAATGTCATTCACAAAAAAAGGTAGTAGTTTAACTGGTATAGGTGCAACAACTGGTCTATTCATTGCATGCCCTACATGCGTTGGTACATTTTTAACATTATTTATCAGCAGTTCCAGTGCAATTGTATTTACACTTACCATCACCCAACTACAAACTGTCTTTATTGCTATTACGATACCAATACTTTTGATCACACCGATCATTATTGGAAAAAAAATACAAAAACAAAATAATGTTTAATATCTACTAAAAATCTAGTTCGTTTCTAAGTAAATTCTTTTAATTTTTCCAAAACAATCTTGAATATTTCATTATTATCTAATAATATACATGGAATACTATTCTCGTCACATGCTTGACCACTTTCTGTATCACGCGTAACTAAAATCATTTTATTCTCTTTTGCATAATTAATAACAGAATAATCAGCATGCAGTTTAAATCCCTGCGTGCGAAGTTTTTTCACACTATACGCATCATAGCCAATACTAGATAGTTTTTCATCCATTCCATCATCCATCTCATCAATCAAAATTTTCACCAATTTTTTCACCATTCTATAATTATTACAAATCTGATGCAATTTTTTTTATTTTTGTTATTATTCCTAATTTTTTCTCTATACTTAATTCTGGTTCCATAGTAACAAGTATTGTACATGTTTTTGGATAAATAGTAATCTGTGTTACATTTTCTCTTTCTAAATGAACATATCGTATTTTCCCTAATGAATCATTATAACTTTCTCTGATTTGCCTTCTTTCACTTGCTTCTTTACAAAATTTTTCTTGTTCTTTTTGTGATTCTAAACTAGTTTTACCTTCTTTCATAATTCCCTCAATAATAGTTCCATCAAGATCAATTATTGCTGCAAATCTCATCAAGTCATCTAAATTTAAAATGTCTTCAACAACACCCAATAATTCATTCTCGATAGAAGTGTTCACAATTATAGCATAGATGGTTATAATATAACTTATAGGAAAAAAGATATGTATTTACATACATTAATTTTTTAATTATTTTTTAAACATTTTATTACAAAATATTCAATCAATTTTTCTTCAGAAGCATTTTTCATTTTTAATAGTGAATTATACAAGATTTTTTCTACATATGATGGATATTGCGTTAATAGTATATTGCGTAATTTTTCTCTATTTTTCAGATAGTAATTTGTGAGTGGTTCAAATACATGAGAACCAATTTCTAATTTTTCTACTATATCAAATTTTTCTTTTGTTTCATTAATTATAAAATTTTCATGATAATGTTCAGATGACCATGTAAATGTTAAAATACCAAGATTCTTTGGATTGGATTTTTTTTTCATTACTGGAATTGCAAATGTAAGAATTCCATCATCTTTTAGAACTCTATGTGATTCAGAAATAAACTCCGAAAATGGCTTGAAATGCTGGGCTGACTCCAATGCAATTATTCTTTCTATAGAATTATCTGAAAATGGTAATAATGTAGAAGTGGAATTAATTTGGTGGATTATATTTGGTATTTTTTCTTTTACATATTCTTTCCCAAATTTCAACTGTTGAAAATTGGTATTTACACATGAAATTTTTGTGGATGGGTATTTAGTTGACCATTCTATTGCTGGTGATGATAAACCACTTCCTATATCTAATAATGTATTTGCTGTATCTAATTCGGCAGTTCTTCCAACCAAATCACATAATTTGTTTTGAGCTTGATCAGGTGTGATATTTTCATCTTCCCAGTAACCAAAATTAAGCATATTATTATCAGTTATCAATTGCATCATAGGTGATAATGTATTGTAAAGACTAACAACATCATTATCATTCCTTCTAAATGTCCATAATAAAAGATGGAAAGGGTTTACTTTCATTAATTATTATATTATGATTATATGTATATACAATTTCATATCCTAATTGCCGAATATTGGATATATCAAACATTTTGAATAACTTAGTGAATCAAAAAATCATTGGCTCTATTATAACAAAAAATACATCATAAACTATGTCAAACAGTGATTTTTGGGTTCATACACGTGAATGCACAGTTGATGATTCTGAAGATGGTTTTATGAATGAGATGGCTTTTATTTTGACAACATTACATGAAGAAGGCTGTTAATTACTCTCTATCAATAAATTCTTCAGCTTTTGGTGGTTCTGGACTTAATCCCTTTCTTTTCCTAATATCTGGTATTAGTTGGGCAACCAATGATTTTGGAATTGGTGACCATGCTTTAAAGAATGTGTTCCACATAGCTTTACCTGCTGTCTGACCACGCATGACCTGAGAAATATCAAAAGTTTCAGATGCAGGAACCTCGCCTATAACTATGCTAATAACACCTTTTTGCTGCATATCAATCACCTTACCACGTTTACCAGAAAGAACACTTGCAACATTTCCAACTAGATCTTGTGGTACTCTAACTTCAATTCCAAGTATTGGCTCAAGGATTACTGACTGCGCTAATAAGACACTAGCAAGACATGCTCTTCTAGATGCTGGACCTAATTGTGACAGACCTCTATGTGCAGTATCTTCATGTGGTACAAAATGAGTAAATGTGAACTTGCAATTTCTCATTTGTTCTCTTGCAAGTGGTCCTTCTTTCATTACATCATCAAAACCAGAAAGTATAGAATCACTGGATTCATCAATAAATTGAACACCTTTTGTACCATTAATCATTATATTACCACGAGAATCAAACCTCATTACTTTCTTGGCAACATCCGGTTCCCATCCATGATCACGAAGAATTTTAGTCATTTCTTTTTTATCTTTCATTTCACCTAATTCTCCAGTTCTACACATTTCCGCAATTTCTGGCTCTAATGGTTCAACTCTCATGAAAATTTTGTTATGTCTATTAGGAGATTTTGCCATTATAGGTTCGGTAGGCTGTGTTATAGTTTCACGATAATTTATCAACGGTTCAGATGTTATAAGTTCCAAGCCAGCCTCCTTGATTTGGTTTGTTGCAATCTCTAAATGTAATACACCCATTCCTGCCATGATTGTTTCACCACTTTCTTCGTTAATTTTGATAATCAGATTTGGATCTTCTATTGTTAATCTTTTTAATATCTCAATCATCTTCGGAAGGTCCTTAGGATGTTTTGGTTCTATGGCCATTTGAACCACAGGTTCTGATACATATTTTATTCCTTCAAATACTTCTATTCCTTTAGTTGTTGCCAAAGTTTGTCCAGCTCTAGCTTCAGTTAATCCAAGAAGTGCGGGAATATTTCCAGCAGAAAGTTCTCCAACCATTTCTCGCTGGTTACCCATGAAAAAATTGACAGATTGAATTCTTGCTTCACGATGAGTGTCAATAAGATTAACTGTATCTCCATCCTTTAATGTGCCAGAAAACAATCTTCCTATAGCCACAGGACCTGCAGCAGGATCCATTTGCATATTCACTACCATCATGACAGCAGGACCATTATCATCACAATTTAGAATGGCTTTCCCTATATCAGAATCAAGATCACCCTTCCAAATCTTTGGTACACGATATTTTTGTGCAACATGTGGTGGTGGATGATGTTTAACGACCATACCCAAAATTGCTTCTGCAAGAGGTACTTTCTCAACAAGAACATTAACGTCACCCTCATCGGAATATGCTGTAATTACATCCTTGAAGGAAACTCCTTTCTCTTTCATTATATCTACATTAAATCCCCATTTATCCTTGGCAGAGCCAAAGGTAACACTACCATCTTGTATTGAAACCTTCCATTTTTCTTTGTATTCTGGCTCAGCATATGTATCAATTAAATTATTAAAACTTGTAACAACATTTGCAAGTTTTTCTTGCATAGCTTCTGGTGTCAATCTTAATTCCTTTATCAGACGATCAATTTTGTTTATGTATAAAACAGGTCGTACTCTTTCTTCTAATGACATTCTTGTCACAGTTTCAGTTTGGGTCATAATTCCTTCAACTGCATCACAAACAACTACAGCACCATCAATTGCTCGAAGACTACGAATTACTCTTCCTGAAAAATCTACATGTCCAGGTGTATCAATCATATTAATTACATATTCATTATCGCCCTGCTTGTAATGCAAAGTAACATTAGCTTGAACGATAGTGATCCCACGTTCTTGTTCTTCTTTCATATAATCTAGTGCAAGAGCTTTACCTGCAGCAGAAGGTGCAATTATCCCAGAATGTGCCAAAAGGCTATCACTCATGGTGGTCTTACCATGATCAACATGAGCTATAACACCAAAATTACGGATCTGATTTTTATCCTTAATAATTTTTAGTACCTGCTCGGTCGACTTGTATTTAGCCATAGGCGATATCCTTGATGAACATCTATTAAACCTATTTGCTGAAAATTTTTAATAAAATTGAAATAAAAGGGCATAATATTTTCAAACATATTACATTATTCAAATCATATCTAATATTATTTATAATCAAATTTTAGATCTAAATCATGGAAATTTCTGTTGGTCACACACCAGATTCAGATGACGCTTTCATGTTTTATGGAATGCTAAGTGGCAAAATAAGATCAAATGATTTCACTATAAAACACGTCATCGGTGATATTGAAGAATTGAATCAAAAAGCGGTAAATCCTGAACTGGATGTCACAGCAGTATCTGTTCACGCATGTGCATACTTACCAGAATATACAATTTTAAGATCTGGTGGTAGTTTTGGTATTGGATATGGTCCTATTGTAACATCAAACAAAGATATGTCAATCGATGAATTAAAGAATTCACTCATTGCAATTCCAGGAAAAATGACATCAGCATTTTTACTCTTACAACTCATGATTGGTAAATTTAATTATCTACCCATGAATTTTAGTGATATTCCAGCTGCAGTAAAAAGCGGTAAAGTTGATGCAGGTTTAGTTATACATGAAACTCAGATATCATACATGCAGGAAGGAAATATAAAAATTCTAGATATTGGTGAATGGTGGGATAAAACAACAAATGGGTTACCAGTGCCATTGGGAATTAATGTAATGAAAACAAGTTTCGGTGAAGCATCTATAAAAAAATTTGATAGGTTTTTACAAGATTCCATTGAATATGGTTTAGAACACACTACAGATGCAATAGATTATGCAATGCAATATGGACGAAATAAACCACGAGATTTAATTGAAAAATTTGTAAAAATGTATGTAAACAATGTTACGGTAAACATGGGTACAGAAGGAGAAGATTCTATTAAAAAAGTTTTTGAAATGGCTAAACAAAAAAACCTTACACCAGAATTTGATCTAAAAATAGTATAAAACAGCATGGACGATTTGCATGGACGATTTATTCGTAGTTTTTATATTCATAATTTTGCTTTAATAATCATTGAAAATGAAATGCAAAAATACAGGTAGAACTGTTTATGACTTTTCAGGCCTTCTATCAATTATCACTTATGACGACTAAGTAACTTTTAACTGATCAATTTAATGGAGAAATTTATAAAGCATTTCTCTAACTGAATTTATGAAATTATTTCTAGATTTTGATCCATGTAAAGAATGTGATTCATTTATTGAGGATCTAACTACCGAAGAATCTCTTCGTGCCGATGATTTTTTTAGAAATGAAAAATCTGCTCAATTCATGCGTCATTTAACATATAATCATCCTGAAGTAATACAGGCAATTACTGCAGAAGTTAAATCACAGGAAAGAAAACCTGAATTTGATTTATATAAATAAAAAATTCAGATAGAAAATTAATAACAGGTATTCAATCATTATTACATATTGTTAATAGACAAAAAAATGATGGTTTCTGGTGTGATCATGATTCTTGTCGGTGGAACACTAACTTTCTATCTTGATAATATCACACCCATTGGCTATGCAGGTATGACTGAAGATGAAAAACTTGATTTTCTAATCTCTGAACGTGAGAATACAGATTACAAAACATTATCTGGAATATTGATTGGTGTTGGATTTTTATTGGTATTGATAAGTTTTGGAGCAAGAAGAAAAAGAGAAAATGGTGCCAAAAAAACTGAAAAGAAGCCTACAACCTAGCCTTAGAATGTTTTCAGAGTCCTAAAAAATGTGTCACGTTGTATGGGTTTTCTTTTTATTTCTTTGACTAATCTTACCAAATCTTCTATTGAAGAATTTGTGGATTTACCTGCAGCCCGATACACTTCTTCTGAAAAAGCCGTACCTACTAGATCATTTCCACCAAAAACTAGGGCAGTTTGTGCAAGTTTTTTGCCATCCGCAACCCAATAAACTGAGATATTGTCTAATACACCTGCCAACATGATACGTGATAATGCAATAATTTTTAGATCATATACTGATGAACATTCTTGTGTAAGTTTATTTTTCTTTTCAAGCTCAGTATTTTCTAAACTAAATTTAAGTGGAATTAAAGTGATAAATCCATTTGTTTTTTTCTGTAAATCTCTAATTTTTATCAAATGATCAACTATATGTCTAGGTTTTTCAATATGACCGTATAACATGGTTGCATTACTTTTAATTCCCAAGTTATGAGCCTGTTCCATTGTGTCTAACCATTCTTGACCAGAGCATTTACCACGAGCTATGTCTGAACGTATCTCAGGATCAAATAATTCAGCTCCACCACCTGGTAATGAATCAAGACCAGCATCCTTTAGTCTAGATAATATTTCCTTTATAGAATTTTTTGTTATCTTAGAAAAGAAGAAAATTTCTGCAGCGGTAAATGCTTTGATTTTTAATGTTGGATGATTTGTTTTAATGATTTTCATCATAGATTCATAGTAATCAAGTGAGAGTTTTGGATGAAACCCCCCTACAATATGTATTTCTGTTGCACCCATACTTTTTGCCGTAGTTACTCTTTTTTCAATTTGTTCTGGTGTTAGTGTATAAGAATCATCATCCCCCTCTTTTCTATAAAATGCGCATATTTGACAACTTGCGGCACATACATTTGTATAATTTACGTATGATGAAGAAGTAAATGTCACTTGATCTCCTACATACTTTTGTCGTAAACTATTAGCAGTCATACCAAGCACATGAAGATTATCATGTTCTAGTAAATCTACACCATCTTGAAAAGTTAATTCTTCGCCAGCAGATATACGTTCTAATATTTTTGATTGGTCTATTATTGATTCAAGCATATATCAATAATAGATTATTTGTTAATAAAAAGATAAGTAAGGCTCATAGGAAATTATAACCTTGGTATTACCCTTAATTGATGAAAATAAACCAAAATGCTTCGTATGCCAGACGATGTTTGAAAATATGGAAGAATTAAAAAAACACCAAGAAACTATTCATCAAGAATTTTTCCAAAAACTTGCTGATGATAAAGAATAGATGCAGAATAAATCATTTTGAATGTGATTTGAGAAGATTTTTTGCAGTTAAAAGACTGCTTTGTGCAAGATCATAATTTTGTTCTATAGATAATGCTTTTTTAAAATATGTGATAGCCAAGGAAACGTTACCCATTTCACCAATAGAAAGACCCTTGTAGGCTAGCGCCATTGCATTTTTCTTATCACGCCTAATTACATTATCATAACAAGAAACTGCTTCAGTGTATTTTTTCAATATATGTAATATTGAACCTTTATTGATTAAAACATCTGAATTTTCTGGTTCGATTAACAATGCTTTATCGTACATCTGTAATGCTTTAGTGAAATACTCTAAATTTTGAAATGTAACGCCTTTATCAATAATTGCATTCAAATTATTAGGTTCCATCTCTAAAACTATATCAAAATATTCTAAAGCATTCACATAATCTTCATCTTCACATAATTCATGAGCATGATCCAACATATTTTGTGGCGTTACTTTCATAATGATTAATTATAGTGGTTAATAATATATTTTCAATTTAGTTTTTAGTTGACAATTACTTCAGAAACTATAAACAAACCAAACCTAGTGTTATTATGATCTGATTGGTTTTTGAGGTATTTGTTGAATGGATGACTTCATTACTGGCTGAATATCTTTATGCCGGTGTATTTATTGCCGCATTAATCGAAACAGTAATCCCCCCAATTCCTACAATGGCTGTATTTCCAACTGCAGGATTCTTGGCTTCACAAAATAATTTTGAATTATACCAAGTTGTTTTATTAGGTATTATTGGTGGACTTGGAGCTAGTATTGGTTCAACAGTGATATACCTAATAGCATTGAAACTAGGACGTGTTGCATTATTAAGATATTTGAGATATGTAAAAGTCTCTGAAAAAAAATTAACAAGAGTTGAAAAGTGGTTTCAAAAGTATGGCGAAAAAGCAGTATTGTTTGGAAGAATGATTCCAGTTTTCAGAGAAATGATTTCTATTCCTGCAGGATTATTCAAGATGAAATTTGCAAAATTCCTTACATATACCGTTCTTGGTTCATGTGGATGGAGTATAACTTTAATTTTGGTTGGATATTATTTTGGAAACGCAGCATTTGAATTTTGGTAAATAATAATTAAGAACTGTCTTTATCACGTGGATCAATTTTTAACGATTTGTTAAAACAGTCTACCGCCTCATCGTATCTACCAAGACTTCGTAATGTAACACCCATAAAATTCCACAAATCAGGATTATTTTGATCAAGTAAAACCGCTTGTTCAAATGATTCCAATGCTTCATGGAAAGAACCATTTTCGAGATGTGATTTACCTAAAGTGATTAATGCGTTAATTGATTCCATTTTTATCTCAATAAATTATTGTGTAAAATATTCATTTTACAAATTTTGTGCAGGAACAATCAAGCATAAAGCATGTATCACCATTTCTTATGTGATCATGTGACATATGGTTACATTTAGGATTTTTACAAATACGACGTTGATATTCACGGTTGATTACTTTTTGAGCAATTTTATTTGCCTCCTCCTTAGTACATTTTTTCTTGTCAATGTAATAATGTACTATATGATTATAAAGAAAATCTGGGTCGAATTGCTTTTCTAATTTCATAGTACTAATACAGCATTAAAGAATATAATGCTGATCTAAATTATTACCAAAATATGCTATAATTTGATTCTGTAATAATCCCAACGTTCAGGATCAAATTTGGTTACAAATTCTGCTCTTTCCATACCATTACAACGTCTTTCAATAACATCTCGTAATGCAAAACTTGTAAGATATTCATAATTCATTGCATGTGCCTGCATAACAAAAAGTTGCCTCATCTGATGACCACCGCCAAGACCCCAATAACCCATTTTTAATGCAATAGGCTCTAAAAATATTGTATTATTTTTTCCAAAATTTTCATCCTTGATTTCAGATCTAAGTTGATAGCGTTCTAATGGTCCACCCTTTGCGAACCCAATGATAGGACCGTTCTTATCTCTCAATCGTAATGTATTCAAAAATGTTGTAGGCTCAGTTAATGATTCTTTAAAATTTCTTTCTAATCGTAATGGTTTTGGAAGTTCAAGATAAATGGAATGTAATGTATTGATAAATTCTTCACTATTTTTCATTTTTGTTGATTCAATTTTAGTTGTAAATTTTATATCATCATACAGAAAATCACTTTGCGTTTGAATTTCTTGCTGACGAAGTTTTAGAAAACCCTGAACATTATCCATAAAGTTCTTACGCATATATTTTGGAAGACAACGCAGTACCATCTCACACATTTCAGATTCTTTCCCAATTAGATCTTCAAAATATGTCACAGAGCGTCTAACAGTAAACGATGGATGCCAGGCAAGTGCATGTGAATTTGTTTTTGCTAGATGCATTGCCTTTGAAAAGTCGCCTAAAGCATACCCAATAACCCTATCAATGATTGAAAGTATCCAACCTACCCACATAAGATGCTCTTGTTTTTCTGAGTTATCACTAGTAATTTTAGATTTTTTGAAGTATTCCTGAATTTCTTGTTCGCATTCCTTCTTTGCTTCTCCTGTCCAAGGATATGTTGTTCTAAGAATTAATGCTTTAATTATTTCAAGATCAAGATTTGATTTACTGATTAGATCTTTTATTGTAGAATCTATTACAATATGTTCAAGAACATTTTTTTCATGTGGTTTATCTACATATTTCTGAGGATCTAAATCATGAAAAAGTGCAGCGACAAAAAGATATTTTAAATCATCATCTGACAGTTTAGAGATATTTTTTCTATTATTACCAATTAATAATATGCCTAATGTAACTTCTAATTCATGATTAATATTATGATAACCATAATACTCGGTTCCTAATCCATTTGTTTCAAAAATTTCAATCGTGTAATCAAGCATTTTTTGATAGCATGGTTCTGTCAGTCCAATTTTTTTGGCCTCTTCTAAAATTTTACTCCTGAGCTCAGTAGGAGTATTCAGTAATTCCATTAAAATGTGAGCGCATATCTTGTTTTTAAGTTAATAAATCTGGGTTACGACTATCTCCAGTCATGTTTCTCATCTTTACAATATGTACATTTCAAACCATTTGTTTTTTTCCCACAAGTCTTACAGTTTATTGAAAATCCAAGTGTGTCATATCTTGATGTTTTTGAATATTTATACACCAAAATAATTGCGGCTAAAATACCAATTGCAGCAAAAACTATCCATAATAACATAATATCACTTAGATATACTAAGATTAAATCTTCCGTAAAAAAAATATTGGGTTTAAGGGTATTCATAAAATTCTTTATAATTGAACATTTTAGTATTATTGCTGATGATGAAGACGATTTGCTCTGATTATTGATGAGATCCGCGACGATATGAAGCATAGTTAATTATTGAATTAACATTTTTATTTTGATAAATTAAACAAATCATGTCGACTCCAAAAACCGACTGAAAATGAGGCGTTAAAACCTCATTTTCATTTTTGATTTCCACTAAATTGAATTATACAGAAGTAATATTGCACCAACGGTTATGATTGCAATGGGTATTAATCGGCTTCTTACATTCATTCTAAATCCTAAAAATTAGTAGTGTTTTCATAGTATTAACATATTTGAGATAAATCTAATCTATTCAATAAAAATAATCAATAATGAAATACTTGATCACCTATTTGTTTTTTCCAGTCAGCACGTACACCTGGTTTACCTTTTAGTTTTTCAAGATAATTGAATGCAGAAAGACCAGCATTAGACCCATCTCCGCACGCTACAACAATCTGTTTATATGGAATTGTTGTTGCATCACCAGCTGCAAATATTGCAGGATGACTTGTCATACCACCTGATTCTATTTCAATTTCACCTTTGGTATTTATTTTTACCAAATGCTTAACAAAATCAAGATTAATTTTTGAACCCATCTCTATAAATAAACCATCAACATCTAATACTTTTTCAGTACCGGATGAATCAACTATTGTAATTTGCTCTAAAACGGAATTTCCAGTAATTGCTTTTACTGACGACTGTGTAACAATTTCAATATTTTTATTATTTTCCAAGGCTGCAACAAGATCTTTATCACCTGCAAGTTTTGAACCCTTCACAATTAGGTACATCTTAGAAGCCATTCTAGATAATAATAATCCAGACTCAACAAGATAAGATCCTACACCTATAGATGCTGTAGTTTTACCCTGATAAAATGGTGCATCACATTTAGTACAATAATGAATTCCTTTGTTATAATACTGTGATTCGTTTTCAATACCTAACATATTTGGCACCTTACCAGGTGCTAACACAATTGCCTTTGACTTGTACTCAGAACGATTAGTTTTAATTTTAAATCCATCTTCTGACTCATCAATTTTTTCAACAGTGTCATAAATTATTTCACCCTTGAATGACAGATATTGAGTTTCAAGTGTTTTAGCCAATATTGGTCCACTTGACATTATAGTGCCAGGATAATTTTCTAATCTTGGAATCAGGTTCATTTGACCCCCCAAATCTTTTGATATAACCAAACATGATACATTTTGTCTTGCAACATATATTCCAGCTGAAAGACCTGCCGGTCCGGCTCCTACTATTACGATTTCAAATTCTTCTTGCATTTCTTATTCTAAAATTGAATGAATATCTTTGGTGCCAACAGTGACTAATGAAGTCATATTTGTAATTCCGTCAAGATTATGTATATCAACATCAATTGTTTTTTTAATAGCATGCATATCATTAGATTCTAAGATTATCATGACTTCATAAATTCCATACATTGTCTTGACATTTTTTACAGTTGATAGTGTTTTAGCTTTATTGATAATATCCTTCTGATGTTTATAATCAACATTCAATAAAACATATGCTTGGTTACTGGGAGAATCATTTTCAGTCATACAATTATACAAAAATATCTTGATAAAAAAGTTTCCAGGGTTATCACAGTGGAAAAACGAGCAATATTATCAATCTGATGTTATAGAGGAATCAGAGAAAATATTAACTATTTTTGATGCCAATTTTTCAATTTCCAGGTTAGGTTCTGCAGAAACCAACAGAATTTTTTCGCTCAATGGAAACGGAAAGCTGATCAATATGACTTTGTCTCTTCTTGACGCTATGTAATTTAATGCACCTAAGGAACGTGAAAAATTATCGTTCTTTGATGAAAGATCTACTGCAATCTTGAAGAAATCTTGTAGTTTCTGTTCATCACCCTCAAAAGGAATAACACCGTCCCTAAAACCACCAGCAATTTTTTTGCCACTATGATCTATTACTGCAGCAAATCTTACACCAGCCTCATTTTGGATTTCACGGCATGGTGCAGCATAAAGCTCAATACTTTCAGAATATTCCATATATGACATTATAATTCTGAGAATATCAACTTATGGAAATTGTGAGGACAGAATGGTATTTACCGTTAGGATTGGAGTTACTCTTCCTTGGACTTTAGGTGAAATACCCCTCACAAAGTTTTCCTACAGTATACCACATATAATCTAAGTTCTTCATTCATTATACCACAAATTATCTTATGAAAATGTATGGTGAATTTGTCTATAGTTTACACTATTCAAATTAAAAATATGAATCGTCATGTATAGTCTCTATGTACGTGGCCGTGCTGATGTGTTGGTCTATTAGTAATGGCATGCTCACCACTCGCCGAAGCTTGTGATCTACACATCCATTCTATCAACGCAGTCTTCTTCTGCGAACCTTCATCTTACGAAAGGCTGTCTTGTCTCGGGATGGGCT
>Ga0208765_1000535_pt1 | contig 25046 bp, 24 predicted proteins | sample ETNtaG_2_FD_185783 | JGI IMG/M metagenome (GOLD analysis project Ga0208765, IMG submission 185783) | Marine microbial and viral communities from oxygen minimum zone, Eastern Pacific Ocean - ETNP201406SV203 (SPAdes) (version 2) | ecosystem: Environmental > Aquatic > Marine > Oceanic ...
GTTCAGGGTACGTTTTCGGATCTCGAACCCGGGCGGAAATTCGATTTGATCACCACTTGTGACTGTATTCATGATCTGACAGATCCTGTGGGGGTGCTGAAGAAACTATGCGAATTGCTCAGTGCTGATGGGACAGTGTTCATAATTGAACCGAAGGTCGCGGACAGCCTCACTGAGAATATTAATCCTATTGGCGCGTTGTACTACGGCATGAGTGTGTTTCACTGTATGACGCAGTCGTTAGCTGCTGGCGGTCCTGGCCTTGGAACGTGCCTTGGCCCATCGGGCATGGAGTCGTTGGTGAAGCAGGCCGGCTTTAATAGTTTTGAAGTACTTGAGCTTAAGAGTCAGATGACGATTTTCTACGCGGTTCGCCACTGATAAAGCATTTCGGTTGTGATTGAGGGTGAGTTGTTCAGAGAGTTTTATATAGATGCCTATTTCGTGACTCAAGTTTATCAAGGTAGACTGACCGGCCTAGGGCCTGAAGCGATATAGCCTGTAAATTTTCACTACGGTGTTGCACAACGATTATTAAGGGAACTGCAATGAATGGTGCTGAAAGTCTGGTTCGAACACTGCTGGCCGGTGACGTCGACGTTTGTTTTACCAATCCAGGCACATCAGAGATGCATTTCTGCGCTGCTTTGGACAAGATTAATGGGATGCGTTGCATCCTCTGTTTGTTTGAAGGCGTCGTGACTGGTGCTGCGGATGGTTATGGCCGAATGTCAGACAAACCGGCTAGCACGCTGCTGCACCTGGGCCCCGGACTCGGCAACGGCCTGTCGAATCTTCACAACGCCAAAAAAGCCAGAACGCCGATTGTGAACATTGTCGGAGAGCACGCGACTTATCATGTAGCCTACGATGCACCATTGACCGCGGATATTGAGGGTATCGCTCGGCCTGTCTCTGACTGGGTTAGAACTTCTGCTGATTCAAAGTCCGTTGCTTCTGATGCAGCCCAGGCGATTGCTGCCGCACGGACACACCCCGGCGCAATTTCAACATTAATCCTACCGGCTGATACGGCGTGGACCGACGCAGCCAGTGTTGCCACAGTTCCTACACGAGAGAATCCTGAGACAGTCAGTGAGGCTGCTGTAGAAAATTGTACCCAGGCGCTACAGTCTGGTGAGCCCGCTATGTTGCTGCTGGGTGGAAGAGCACTACGGGCACCAACACTCGAGAACGCCAGCCGGATTGCTCTGCACAGTAATGCAGCAATGCGTTCTGAATTGATGTCAGCCAGAACCGAGCGCGGAGCAGGGCGGGTCGGTATTGAACGCATTCCCTACGTGGTTGACGAGGCGGTTAAGGTTCTGGATGGAATCCGTCATTTGATTTTGGTGGGCGCCAAGGTGCCGGTCGCATTTTTTGCTTATCCAGACAAGCCGAGCCTGCTCATTCCACAGGATTGTGAAGTCCATGTTCTAGCAACAGCTGAGCAGGACATTGCGGGCGCTCTTGATCGGCTGAGTGATTCGGTAGGTGCACAGTCGAGGTTGCCTGATTTGGAATCTGCGAAACGCCCTGAACTGTCTTCCGGTGAACTGACTCTCGAGGCTGTTTGGGCCGGAGTCGGTCACTTCCTTCCCGAAGATGCAATTGTCTCCGATGAATCGATCACCTCGGGTCGTGGGCTCCATCCATATACTCGAGGCTGTCCGCCACACGACTGGTTGTCCGGTACTGGTGGAGCGATTGGACGCGCTTTGCCAGAAGCGACTGGTGCCGCTGTGGCTTGTCCTGAACGGCCGGTGCTGTGTCTTTCCGGTGATGGGAGTGCGATGTACACAGTACAGGCGTTGTGGACGCAGGCACGAGAAAATCTCAATATCACGACTGTCATATTCAACAATCGATCGTATGCTGTACTGCACGGGGAACTTAGAAATGTAGGCGCTGTGCCTGGACCTACTGCACACGACATTTTTGACCTCGATAGACCTTATCTAGACTGGGTCGCGATGGCGGAAAGTATGGGGGTTGAAGCAGTAAGGGTAGATACAGCCGAGCAGTTCAACACTGCGTTGGCCGCGGGACTTCACAGTAGTGGGCCGATGCTGATTGAAGCAATGGTCTGAAGAAGGACGTTAAAGTTTAACTCTCGCTCAACGGTGTAGGCTCTGGTTCGATTGTCGCTACCGTGTACCCTTGTTCGACGAGTTGGTTCAAGTCTGTATCCAGGGTGCTTACCTTGCCGGTTACGGGCGCCGTCAGGCTGTGCTCCATTTTCATGGCTTCTAAAACGACGACAGGGTCTCCCTTGTCCACTTGATCACCTAGTTTCACTAGGATTTGGATGACTCGGCCGGTCATTGTCGCTTGGATGGATCCGGAAATCTGGTCAATCCGACTTGACTCAGTGCTTCGGGAATCAGAAATCTTAAAAAACAGACCGTCAACGCCAACTAAAAGATTCTGGTTAGACATCAGTACGGTACCGCGTATCATTTGTCCATCGAGTACGATGAATAGATCCTCACCTGGATTTATCGATTCAAATATCCGATAGCAGCGCCCGTCTATCCGGGCTTCTAGAGTATCCCCAGAGACGTTTGCAACCACTTCCTGAGCAATCCCATCCATCTCGAAGCTGATGCGTAACTCTGGCGGCAAATTCAATCGCCAGCCTTTGCCACTCGACCAGGGAGATTCGTCATTGTTGCGCCGGTAGTGTCTTCGGCAAAATGGATCATATCGCCATAGATAAAACGCGGCGAGTGCGGTTGCTGCTCTACTATCAGGAGGGTTGGATTCGTCAACTTCATTAATGTTCCGTTCAATAAATTCAGTATCAGTATCAGCGCCCTGAACTGCTGTGTTGTTAGAAAGTTTACGTAATAGAGGTAGATTAGTTACCAGACCGGCGATACCACTATCTCGGAGCGCATGCGCCAGCCGTTGCCAGGCTCGTTCGGGTTCACAGTCGTGAACAATAATTTTAGCGATCATAGGATCATAATGAATACCAATGGCATCGCCCGTTTTGACACCAATGTCGACACGAACATGTTTAGTGTTTAGCGGAAAGCGTAGCCATAACAATTCGCCGACACTTGGCAGAAAATCCTTATCGGTTTGTTCGGCATAAAGTCTTGCTTCCACTGAATGTCCTAAGTATTTAATCTGATCCTGATTGCAGGGTAGGGGATCACCTGCTGCGACCTTGAATTGCCATTCGACTAGATCAATTCCGGTGACCATTTCAGTTACGGGATGTTCGACCTGGAGTCGGGTATTCATTTCCATAAAGAAAAACTCATCACCACTGACCAGAAACTCTACAGTTCCTGCTCCGCAGTAATTGATCGATTGTGCAATTGCCACAGCGGACTCGGTCAATTGTGTGCGGAGTTCTGGTCGCAAGTTCTGGGCTGGAGACTCTTCAATGACTTTCTGGTGCCGCCGTTGAAGAGAGCAGTCGCGTTCGAACATGTGAACTACATTGCCGTGCCGGTCCCCGAAAATTTGGACTTCGATATGGCGTGGTTGATCTAGGTATCGTTCAAGAAGAAGACGGTCATCGCCGAAAGCTGTTTGTGCTTCCCGCTGACTGGTTGGAATAGTCGATTGGAGTTCGGCAGATGTACGCGCAATGTGCATACCTTTCCCCCCACCACCGGCCACTGGTTTAATGATCAGTGGAAATCCTAGTGCGGTTCCGTTTGAGACAAGATCCGTGATCGACTGGCCTTCACTGTGGATTCCGTCCAGTACCGGAACACTGGCCTGCTTGGCGACTTGTTTGGCCTGGGCCTTGTCGCTCATTGTTTCAATGGTGTGAACGTGGGGGCCCACAAATATCAAGCCGGCAGCTTCACAGGCGCGTGCGAAAGCAGCATTTTCTGACAGGAATCCATAGCCAGGATGAATCGTATCGCTGGCCGATGATCTCGCTGCATCAAGAATATGGTCAGAGTTCAGGTAGCTTTCCGCAACTGGCGCTGGGCCTATGTTGACCGCGTCATCAGCCATCTCCACGTGTAGGGCACGAATGTCGGCATCAGAATAAACGGCGACGGTCCGAAGTCCAACACGTTTCGCAGTTCGGATGATTCGGCAGGCAATTTCCCCCCGATTGGCAACCAGAACGGTGCGTAGCATCAGAGCTTGGACTGCCAGGGTGGAGGCGTTTTTCTAAGGAAAGCACTGATTCCGCTTTTAGCTTCGTCCGTGGTCCTAATTTCCGCAATCAGTCTTGCGGTCCAGATTGCAGGGTCTTCTTCATCATTCTTGTCGCGCAAGCGTGACAGTAGTGCTTTGGCAGCAATCTGAGACTGTGGTCCACCGCTTAGGATTTCCTTAACGACGGCATTGGTTGCCTCCGCGAGGTCTGAATGCGGAACGACATCGTGGATTAGGCCGATTCTGGCTGCTGTCGTTGCATCAAATCGCTCACCCGTTAGGAAATATCGACGGGCCGAGCGCTGGCCAATAGCGTTAACGACGAAAGGGCCGATAGTCGCGGGTATCAGCCCTAATCGGACTTCCGACAAGGAAAATAGGGCGCGGTCTGAAGCCAGTGCGATGTCACAGGATGCAACCAGTCCGACACCTCCCCCGAATGCGGCACCGTTAACCACGACGACTGTCGGCACCGGAAAGCTGTTTAGGGAATGCAGCATGGCTGCCAGTTTGTCGGCGTCCGCCTGATTTTCTTCAGGGCTGTAATCGGCTGCGTTTTGCATCCAATTTAGATCGGCCCCCGCGGAAAAACTCTTTCCTTTTCCACTAAGTACGAGCGCTCTTATCCTCTTTTCGCCAGCAGCTGTTTTCAATAACGCAGTTAACTCCGTGATCAACTCATCATTGAAAGCATTGTGTACCTTCGGACGGTTTAGAGTCAGGTGAACAACGCCGCTGTCGTCAATTTCCCAAGTTACGGTATTCATGGTATTCACATACGAAAGACGCCGTATCGTGTTGGTTCGATAGGAGCATTCAACGCGGCGGAGATTCCGAGCGCGAGAACTTGCCGGGTATCGACCGGGTCTATTACGCCATCGTCCCAGAGTCTGGCACTGGCATAAAAAGGATGCCCTTGTGCTTCGTACTGGTCGCGTATGCTATTTTTGAATGCTGTTTCGTCATCATCAGTCCAAGACTTACCCTGGCTCTGGGTGTTGTCCCGACGCACTTCCGCCAGCACCGATGCTGCCTGTTCACCACCCATCACAGAAATCCTAGCGTTAGGCCACATCCACAGAAATCTTGGATCGTAGGCACGACCACACATCCCATAATTTCCTGCACCAAAGCTACCACCGATGATCACCGTAAATCGAGGTACACGGCTACAGGCAACCGCTGTAACCATCTTCGCACCATCCCGGGCGATTCCCTGGTTTTCGTGGCGTCTACCTACCATGAAGCCCGCAATATTCTGTAGAAACAGCAATGGGATATTTCGCTGGCTGCACAGTTCAATAAAATGTGTACCCTTGAGTGCAGATTCAGAAAAAAGAACACCGTTATTCGCGATAATCCCGATGGGATATCCGTGAATACGGGCAAATGCGCATACCAGCGTCGTTCCGTATCTTGCCTTAAATTCCGTAAATTCACTGCCGTCGACGATTCGACAAATCACTTCACGAACATCGTACGGTTTTCTGGCATCGCTTGGAATTGCTCCATATAGTTCTTGTGGATCGTAGACGGGTTCCCTGGCTTCAATTCGTTCAATTGGCGTATTTGATGGTGAATTTAAGTTCGCGACGAGAGTGCGAGTGAGTTCAAGGGCATGGCCATCGTTGTCAGCCAGATAGTCGGCGACACCTGATAGGCGGGTGTGTACGTCAGCACCACCAAGGTCTTCGGCAGTGACTTCCTCGCCGATTGCGGCTTTTACAAGCGGTGGCCCGCCGAGGAATATAGTACCCTGATCACGTACGATGATCGTCTGATCCGACATGGCAGGAACATAAGCGCCGCCAGCAGTGCATGACCCCATCACAACGGCGATCTGCGGGATACCGGCTGCAGACATATTGGCCTGATTAAAGAATATTCGACCGAAATGTTCCCGATCCGGAAACACCTCGTCCTGTTTGGGTAAAAAAGCGCCGCCCGAATCAACCAGGTAGATACAGGGTAGCCTGTTCTCTAAAGCAATGGCCTGGGCACGCAGGTGCTTCTTGACGGTAAGTGGAAAATACGTGCCACCCTTGACGGTTGCGTCATTGGCAACCACAACACATTCTCGGCCACTGATTCTGCCAATTCCGGTGATGATGCCGGCGGCTGGTACTTTGCCATCGTACATACCCCACGCGGCAAGTTGGGAAAGCTCAAGAAATGGTGTTCCGGGGTCAACGAGTTTATTGACCCGCTCGCGGACTAGCAATTTGTCTCGATCAAGATGTTTTTGGCGGGCGGTCTGTGACCCACCGATAGCCACGGTGGATACAGCCTGACGAAGTTCTTCAACTCTATCCCGCATGGCACTGCGGTTTTGCTGAAATTCATCACCACTGATCTCGACTGCGCTGTTAAATTTGGTCATTGCTGCGTGTACTTGCTGACAACCGGTCAGTTCAGTCGTTCAAAGGCCATAGCAGTTGCTTCACCCCCGCCTATGCACAGTGCCGCTATGCCTTTGTGCATATCGTATCTCTGAAGCGCTGAGAGTAGGGTCACGATTATTCTTGCACCTGAGGCACCTATAGGGTGACCCAGAGCACAGGCACCACCATGCCGGTTGACCTGTTGGTGGTCCAGCTCAAGATCGCGCATCGCCGCCATTGTGACTACTGCGAATGCTTCGTTGATCTCATAGAGATCAACGTCTGCCGCTTTCCAGTTGAGCTTTTCAAGCAGCTTGTTAATTGCAAACACGGGTGCGGTTGTGAACAGTGCGGGTTCCTGGGCATGACTGGCATGCCCGACAATTTTGGCCAATGGGACGTGGCCACCCTTTTCAGCAGCAGATAGACGCATCAAAACAAGCGCAGCGGCGCCATCTGAAATTGAACTTGAATTCGCAGCAGTCACAGTACCGCTTTTGCGAAACGCTGGTTTGAGGCGTGGTATGTTTTCGACGTTTCCTTTAAGCGGTTGCTCGTCATGATCGACAAGGTGCTCGCCTGTCCGATCCGAAACGGTAACTGGAACAATTTCATTCTGAAAAGCCCCGCTTTCGATGGCTTCTTTTGCACGGGTCAGGGATTCAATCGCGAAATCGTCCTGGTCTTCTCTTGAAAACACATATCGCTCAGCACAGTCTTCGGCAAACGTACCCATCAGCCGACCGGGTTCATAGGCGTCCTCGAGACCATCCAGAAACATGTGATCAACCACTTCTCCGTGACCTAATCGGTATCCACCTCTGGCTTTTGGGAGGAGAAATGGCGCATTGCTCATGCTTTCTTGACCACCACCAATTACTGTATCCGCACTCCCTGATGCGATCAGGTCGTTTGCAAGCATCACCGCCTTCATACCGGAACCACACATTTTATTGATTGTGGTACAGCCGACGTCCAACGGCAGGCCGGCTCCCAGAGCAGCCTGCCTTGCGGGTGCCTGGCCTTGGCCTGCGGGCAATACACACCCCATCAACACTTCGTCGACGGTCTCCGGACCGATACGGGACCGTTCTACAGCGGCGTCTATGGCTATGGCACCAAGTTCCGGCGCTGTAACCGAGGCCAGGTCACCTTGAAAGCCTCCGAGTGGAGTTCGTGCTGCGCCAGTGATTACGATCGGGTCTTCACTCATAAGCTCTCCGTTTTGTGTCATCGTGTGTCATCAAAAAGTTCTCTACCGATCAACATACGTCGGATTTCACTGGTGCCGGCACCGATTTCGTAAAGTTTTGCGTCTCGGAGCAGTCGACCAGTGGGATAGTCGTTGATGTAACCGTTAGCGCCCAGAGCCTGGATAGATTCCAGCGCCATCCATGTGCATTTTTCTGCAGCATAGAGAATGGCGCCAGCCGCATCCTTTCTTGTTGTTTCTCCTCTGTCACACGCCGCAGCGACAGCATAAACATAGGCCCGTGAGGCATTCATGGTCGTGTACATGTCTGCCAGCTTACCTTGCATCAGCTGGAATTGCCCGATGGGTTGACCAAATTGTGTTCGTTCGTGCACGTAGGGGAGCACCACGTCCATACAGGCCTGCATGACTCCTAGGGGACCACCTGAAAGCACAACGCGTTCGTAGTCAAGGCCACTCATCAGTAACTGAACGCCGGTATTTAATCCACCCAGCATGTTTTCTTCCGGTACTGCACAATCTTCAAATATCAGCTCACTGGTGTTAGAGCCTCGCATGCCAAGTTTGTCGAGTTTTTCCCCGGTGGAAAATCCCGTGAATGTTTTTTCTATCAGAAATGCGCTAATTCCCTTAGAGCCTGCTTTGGGTTCCGTCTTGGCATAGATGACGAGTACATCAGCGTCGGGCCCGTTGGTAATCCACATTTTGTTGCCGTTAAGTAGAAAACCGTCGTCAATCCGTTCAGCGTGAAGCTGCATGCTGACAACGTCTGAACCACTGCTCGGCTCACTCATGGCCAATGCACCGATGTGCTCGCCACTGATCAGCTTAGGGAGGTATTTTTGTTTCTGGTCGTCGGTTCCGTTACGGCGGATCTGGTTGACGCAAAGGTTCGAGTGAGCGCCATAAGATAATGCGACAGCTGCCGACGCTCGACTGATTTCTTCCATGGCGACGGTGTGCTGAAGATAGCCCATCCCGGCGCCACCAAAGGCTTCCTCTACCGTGATACCGAGTAGACCCAAATCTCCCATTTTTTCCCATAATTCACGGGGGAAGTGGTTATTTCGGTCGATGTCGGCAGCATGAGGTGCGATTTCGACACGGGCAAATTCACGGATCGAGTCTCGTAGTAGATCGGTTGTTTCCCCAAGAGCAAAGTTGAGTTCGGTTGCGGATTCCATGGGAGGTTTCTCGGGGCTAAAATCGATGTTGTAAGGCGAATTTGCTGTACAGGGTGGATTGTAGATTGACGTTTACGTAAACGTCAATCATTGTGGTATATCTATCTTCAGCCGGTTACTGCTTGTCAGGTGATCAACCAAGGTGTGAAACTGTCTGCTTTTATGATTAGACCGACTGCCTAGTGGTAGGCGGCAGATTCTGTTTCGACTCCAATAACGATGGCTAAAACCGAATTTATACTGAACGCGGCCGCACAAAAACTCGCTTATGTGTTTGAACCTGGGCGGGGCCCCTGCGTTGTATTCCTGAGCGGTTACCGCTCTGATATGTCCGGCACCAAAGCACAGTATCTTGCCGGTCTTTGCCGAGCGCAGGGACATGCGATGCTGCGATTGGATTATTCCGGACACGGGGCCTCCGGTGGCCAATTTGAAAACGGCAGCATCAGCGCATGGACGCAAGATGCCCTGACAGTGATTAAGGCCGCCGTCGATGGGCAGCTGATATTGGTCGGTTCCAGCATGGGCGGCTGGATCATGCTGCATGTCGCCCTCGCGCTGGGACCGCAGATCAGTGGCATGATCGGCATTGCCGCGGCGCCTGACTTCACCCGAGACCTGATGTGGCGGGACTTGACTGCCGAGCAGCGAGATACGCTGAACCGCGACGGGGTCATCCTGCTGGATTCAGAGTATGACCCAGAAGGTTATCCGGTAACCAAAGCGTTTATCGAAGACGGAGAAAAAAATCTGTTGATGGAAAATCCCATCGATATTAACTGTCCCGTGCGTCTGATCCAGGGTATGCTGGACACGGAGGTACCCTGGGAAACCGCTGTTCAATTGAGTCAAGCACTGACCACATCCGATGTTCGGGTATGCCTGGTAAAGAACGGTGATCATCGACTATCAGAGGATGTTCAGCTTCAGCTACTGGGTAGCACGCTAGAAGAAGTACTCGAGAGCCTGAATCAGTGAGCAGATCAGAGAATACGTTAGTGAGCTGTTACGATGTTCCACGCGGCTGTATTGACTTGGCGGGGTAAGGATATGCAGGAGTTGATCGACAAGATTACCAACGAAGGTGTCCACGTGGGCGGCGGGATTGTCAAGCTGGACAGTTTTCTCAACCACCAGGTTGAGCCTGGGCTCACTTTGCGCATGGCAGTAGAGCTCTGCTCACAGTTTCAGGCGTGTGGTATTGATCTGGTGACTAAAGTCGTTACGGCAGAAGTCAGTGGGATTCCTGTGGCGCTGGGTGTGGCGTCGACATTTGGTGCGGAGTTGATTTATGCCCGCAAAAGTCGTTCTGCTCTGATGACAGGTACTTATTATGTCGCCGAGGCTATCAGTCGAACCCAAGGTGCCCACACCGACCTTATGGTAGATCGCCGTTTTCTAGGGCCGGATGACTGTGTGCTGATTATTGATGATTTTCTGGCCACAGGATCGACGCTCAGCGCACTCGTTCGTCTTGTGCGTGAAAGCCAAGCGAATCTAGCCGGCATCGGTTGTGTTATCGAAAAACCCGCTGAAGGTGGCCGAGAGGTGTTGTCGGATGTCGATGCACCAATTCTGACGCTGGCGACTATCGAGTTTGTGGGCGACCACATGAAGGTGTACTGAGTGAGCGGTTAAACGCGGGCTTAACCAGAATGAGCAGCGCTACAGAATCTTTCTCAGTACGTCATCAAGCGATTTACGAGGTTGTGAAGACGATCCCGGCGGGTGTTGTTGCGACCTATGGGCAGGTTGCTGCCATCGTGGGGTGTGGCCCAAGGCTCGTCGGCTATGCTCTGGCATCGCTGCCGGCCGGGATGGATGTGCCCTGGCAGCGGGTGATCAACAGCCAGGGAAAGATCAGTATCCGCAGCGATGGTGGAGCAGACCCGCGTCAGCGCCAGGCATTAATCCGTGAGGGAATCGTGTTTAGCCTTAAAGGGACAGTGGACCTTAAGCGATTTGGATGGGACGGTCCGGATTGGGACTGGCTCTACGAGAGGGGTCTGGAACCACCCCCACGGCGTGACTCTGCGGCGAGCGGTAGATTTCCATAGAGTCTCAGCTAGATTACTCAGGCCAGAGTAGGGCGGCACCGCGGACACCGCCGCTGTCTCCATGACTATTCGACACGATCGGTGTGCGGAAGTCTTCGTTGAATACGTAAAGCGCAGTACGCTGGCGCCCCTCGATATATAGGCGCTCGATTTTGGAAAGGCCGCCCCCAAGGACGACCAAATCAGGGTCCAGGATATTGATCACCATTGCCAGGGCCCGACCAAATCGATCTAAAAACACATTCAGTGCCTCCCCCGCTGTGGGGTCGTACATGGCTTGCGTCGCCACCGTGGTAGCGTCCACACTGGTGTCGCCGCCCTGTCTGACATACTCAGCCACCAAGCCGGGTCCTGAGAGAAACGTTTCTACGCAGCCGTGATTGCCGCAGTAGCATAGCGGGCCATTGGCTTCCAGTACATTGTGACCCCACTCACCGGCGATGTGATGCAGTCCTTTGAACAGAGTCCTGTTGATGACAATCCCTGCACCGACCCCAGTCCCCAGAATGATTCCAAAAACACTGCCAGCATTTTTGCCGGCACCATCGATGGCCTCAGCAAGGGCGAAACAGTTGGCATCATTCTCCAGTCGAACCGGCCGGCCGATAAGGTTTTCCAGATCGCTAGCGACTGGTCGACCATTCATGCAGACTGTATTTGAATTTTTCAGGCACCCGTTCACTTGTGACACTGCACCGGGTGTGCAGACACCAACTGTGCACTGACGCCCGGCGAACTGGTCAAGTTCCGCAACCAGGGATCCAATAGTGTTTAGGATGGCCTCGTAGCCTTCGGTCCGGGGGGTGGGATAGCGGCGACGGATAAGTTCTTTACCGGCCCGGTCGAGTATGACACCCTCGGTCTTGGTTCCGCCCAGATCAATCCCTATTCGCATGCCTAGACGGGCCTAGTCAGTTGAGGTATTTGCGGGTGTATCTGTGCGCCGGAGAAAAATCACCTGACCCACCGGAAAATGCGACTAAAAGCGCCGCGAGGCGTTGTTCAGTCTTGCCGTTCGCAGTGGATCTGCGCGTAAGCGGAATGATTGTGGATAGATTCGAAGTTTTCGGCTTCAACGGTATAGCCGTTGATTCTTTGGTCCTGATTCAGCTGACCGGCAATATCGCGAACAAGGTCTTCGACAAACTTTGGATTATCGTACGCTTTTTCGGTGACATACTTCTCGTCAGGTCTTTTGAGCAGGCCATACAATTCACAACTCGCCTGTGCTTCGACTGTTTCGATCAACTCCTCGATCCAGATAAACGCACTAGAACGGACACTCACAGTGACATGAGAACGCTGGTTGTGGGCCCCGTAATTAGATATCTCCTTGGAGCAGGGGCACAGGCTGGTCACGGGGACGACAATACGAATTTCCGTGATGACCGTACTCTGACTGACCTGACCGGTCAGCGTCACCTGATAGTCGAGCAAACTCTCAACTCCAGTAACCGGGGCTTTCTTTTGCAGAAAAAACGGAAAACTCATCTCGATATGCCCTTTGTGGGCATCGAGGTGCTCGATCATCTCATGTAGCATGGCCCGGAAAGACTGAACAGTGGTTTCCCGTTCATGCTGGTTGAGGATCTCGATGAAACGGGACATGTGCGTGCCCTTGAAGTTATGGGGCAGTTCAACAAACATATTGAAGTTGGCAACGGTGTGTTGTTCCCAGCCACTCCGGTCTTTGACGATAACCGGATGACGGACATCTTTCACCCCGACTTTGTCAATGGTCAGGTTCCGGTTATCTGGGCTCCCTTGGACATCCGCAATCGTCGAGTCGACGATGGGTTCGGGTAGGGGTTTGTTCATAAGAAGAGTACTTCGTGAGTTAGAGCATACACGCTTACACAAGTCTAAGCAGATTCAAGAATAGGGGCAAGCTGGGATTGCATCGCTCGCTTGATTGCCTGATGTATCCCGGTAGCATCAAGGCCACAGGCGGCGAGCATGTCATTTGTTAAACCGTGTTCGATATGGTTATCAGGCAGGCCCAGACTCAGCATCGGTACGGTAAATTGCTTGTCGCGCAAGATTTCCGCGACACCTGAACCCGCACCACCAAGCACAGTGTTCTCTTCAACAGTAATCAGCATGTCATGACTCCCGGCTATGTCCAGAATAAGAGATTCATCTAATGGTTTCACAAAACGCATATTAACTACGGTTGCATCGAGAGAATCTGCCGCCTCCAGTGCGGGTGAAACCATAGTGCCAAAGGCAAGTATTGCGATTCTCTTTCCGGTCCTTATGGTTTGTGCACAACCAAGCGGCAGTTCATTCATAACCTTGTTTTCGGGTTTTCCTGGACCGCTACCGCGGGGATAACGCACGGCCGCAGGACCCTGATGGCGGTAGGCGGTATACAGCATGTCTCGGCATTCAGCTTCGTCTGCCGGCGCCATCACAACCATATTGGGCAGGCAGCGAAGAAAAGAGAGATCGAAAGCGCCCTGATGGGTAGGCCCATCTGCGCCGACAATGCCGGCGCGGTCTATGGCCAACGTTACATCCAGTCCCTGAACGCTGACATCATGTATCAGCTGATCGTAAGCTCGCTGTAAGAAGGTTGAGTAGATAGCGACGACTGGTTTCAGGCCCTCGCAGGCGGCGCCTGCAGCAAATGTCATTGCGTGCTGTTCTGCAATGCCGACATCAAAGTAGCGCTCTGGAAATTCCTCAGAAAATCTCACTAGACCCGAACCTTCACGCATGGCAGGTGTAATTCCGATGAGTTTTCCATCCTCTGCGGCCATGTCACACAGCCAATCACCAAAAACGTGGCTGTATGTCCGACTGCTGGTTTTCTTTTCGACTTTGCCGGTAGCCGGGTCGAACGGGCCGACACCATGAAAGACACTGGGGTCTCCTTCAGCCGGTTCGTAGCCACGTCCTTTCTGGGTCACCACATGCAGAAAACGCGGGCCGCGCATGGACTTGAGATTCTTCAGGGTGGAGATCAGGGTGCGTGTGTCGTGCCCGTTGATCGGACCGATATAGTAGAACCCAAGTTCTTCGAAGAGCGTGCTCGGCATGACCATGCCTTTCATGTGTTCTTCCCAGCGCCTTGCCAGTGCCTGCATGGGCGGTATGGTACCCAGGACCGTTTTACTGCCTTCTCTGACCGTGGTATAGGCTTTCCCTGAAAGGATTCTGGCAAGGTAGTTCGACATGGCGCCTACGTTACGTGAGATCGACATTTCGTTGTCGTTGAGAACTACAAGAATGTCGTTGTCGTTGGCACCGGCATTGTTTAGGGCTTCCATCGCAAGACCGGCGGTCAGTCCTCCGTCTCCAATGATGGCAACAACTTCGCGCTGCTGGTTTTCGAGCCTTGATGCCACAGCCATGCCAAGTGCAGCGCTGATTGATGTGCTGGAATGGCCAGCGCCGAAAACGTCATAATCGCTTTCAGTGCGACTCAGAAATCCTGAAAGTCCAGACTGCTGGCGGATTGTATGGAGTTGATTTTTCCGCCCGGTCAATATTTTGTGTGGATAGGCCTGATGACCGATATCCCAGACCAGGCGGTCACGGGGGGTGTCAAACACATAATGCAGTGCCAGCGTGAGTTCAACTGCACCCAGACCGGGCGCCAGATGTCCACCGGTAGCCGAGATTGTATTGATCAGGTAGTCGCGGATCTCCTGGGCCAGTTGGGGCAACTGTGCTTGCTTGAGTTGGCGCAGATCAGATGGAGAATCTATGCGGTCCAGAAGAATATTTTGTGGCGCTTTATTCATAGGGAAAGCCGAATTAGGGCCGATGTTTGGCCTGAGCTAAGGTGATCGGTATCAGTGCGTTCGGTAGATAGTAAATCCAGCGAGTTCCCTGAGCAAACGGGTGTTCATCGATAAGCTGTCCAGTGAACTGATCGCTCGCTCGTGCAGATTCTGCGCAAACTCGCGTGCGTTCTGTTCGCCGAGTTCAGTGAGGTAGGTGGATTTGTCAGCGTTGCGGTCGGAGCCGCTATCTTTGCCGAGAATATCTGTGCTGACGGTACCGTCGAGAACATCATCAATGACCTGATAGGCCAGTCCAATAGCATCGGCAAATTTATCCAAGTGATCTAATGTCGTTTTATCGGCCGAACCGGTCAGCGCGCCCAGAGCAACAGATGCCCGTATCAGACTGCCGGTTTTGAGCGCGTGCATATTCGCTAATGATTCCATCGTGATGTCGGACGATTCTGTCAGATCCAGTGCCTGGCCGCCGGCGAGACCCCGTGTCCCCACTGCGCTGGCAAGAATTTGACACATCTCAAGGCGCCGTTCAGCGTCAACCGTTAGGGCGCTGTCGGATGTGAGTAGCTCAAAAGCCAATGCCTGTAAGGCATCACCCGCCAGGATTGCGGTCGCCTCATCAAAAGCCTTGTGGCAGGTGGGCTGTCCGCGCCGCAGATCGTCATCATCCATTGCAGGTAGATCATCGTGAATCAGTGAGAAAGCATGCACCAGTTCGACCGCACACGCCGGAACATCCAGAGCACTGTCCGCCGCACCGGTATATCTGCCCGCGGCATAAACCAACGCCGCCCGGAATCGTTTGCCTACAGCCAGCGTACTGTAGCGCATGGCGCTGTGCAGCAGGCCCGGTTGGTCTGCTGTTACAGGCAGTATTCGATCCAGATTATCAACTACACGTTCTCGCCATGCCGTCCATACTGGGTCAAGAAAGTCGCTGCCGGGCACTAGTCTTCTGGCTCGAAGGGTTCGGCTTGTAGCGCACCGTTTTTCTCAATCAGTGTCTGTACCTTCTGTTCTGCAGCATCCAGGCTGGATCTGCAGATCTGAGCGAGTGCCATACCCCGCTCAAAATCTTTCAGGGAGGCCTCCAGCGACTGATCACCTTCCTCCATCCTCACAACAATGGTTTCAAGTTCCTTTAGGGATTTCTCGAAATCCCCAATTTTCGGTTTTGTTTGTCTGGCCATAGAATAAGTTGCCTCGTTGACCTTGATTGAAGCCTCGATTTAGACTCAGGATCACCACACTATTTTATCGCAAGCTGAAATTCTTCAGCAATTCGGTTAAGGAGGCAGTGATATGGCATTCAAAGGGAGTCAAACAGAACAGCATCTCAAAGATGCATTTGCCGGAGAGTCGCAGGCAAACCGGCGTTATCTGTATTTCGCGGCCAAGGCCGATGTCGAGGGGTATAACGATGTTGCGGCTGTGTTTAGATCAACCGCGGAAGGGGAAACTGGCCACGCCCACGGTCATCTGGAGTATCTGGAGCAAAGTGGTGATCCCGCCACGGGGTTGCCTATTGGTGCGACCAGCCAGAACCTGCAGGCGGCCATCGCGGGCGAAACCCATGAATACACCGATATGTATCCAGGGATGTCTAAAACCGCACGAGAGGAAGGTTTTGACGAGATCGCAGACTGGTTTGAAACTCTGGCCAAGGCTGAACGGTCGCACGCCAACCGGTTCCAGAAGGCGCTCGACAATCTCGATGACTGATGACAGAGCAGTCAGAATTATTCGTATACAGGGCCGGTCGTAACCGGCCCTTTTTCTAAAACCAACACAAGAAGGGTTCGAAAACAGGTATGGGGTAAGCGTCTGCGTGAGTCGTGTATTATTCGCGCCGCACCCCAACAGTCACTTCAAAAATAGATGCGATGACCGCCAGCTACGACGCAAGTGCAATTGAAGTTCTGACAGGCTTGCAACCGGTCAGAAAGCGACCCGGGATGTATACGGAGACCGAGCGACCAGATCATCTGGCGCAGGAAGTGATCGACAACAGCGTTGATGAGGCAATTGCGGGTTACGCTCACCGCATTGAGGTTACGTTACACAAAGATCAGTCCATGACGGTAACAGACGACGGTCGCGGTATGCCGGTAGATAAGCACAAGGGTGAGAAAATCAGCGGTGTTGAGGTAATTCTCACCCGGCTTCACGCAGGAGGTAAGTTTTCTGACAAAAGCTACAGTTATGCGGGGGGTCTGCATGGTGTTGGCGTGTCTGTTGTCAATGCGCTCTCATCTAGACTGGAGGTTTGGGTCAAGCGCAGCGGTAAGGAATACCACATGGCATTTCGTGATGGTGTGGCACTGGCTCGACTCAAGTCGACTGGCAAGGTTGGTGCTAGGAATACAGGTACGCGGCTTCGGTTCTGGCCGGACCCTGAATATTTTGACAGCCATGACTTCTCGGTCAGTCGACTTAAAAGGCTGTTAAGAGCAAAGGCAGTCCTGTGTTCTGGACTGTGTATAGCACTCAAGGATGAGAATAATTCAAAGAACAGCGAAACCTGGGAATACGAAGACGGGCTGGAAGATTATCTGTTGAGTGAAATCGGGGATTTTGAGATTGTCCCAGCAGCTCCGTTTGTGGGACATGCTAAGACTGGAGAACAAGAAGCCGACTGGGTGGTGTCCTGGCTGGCTAATGGGGGCGACCCAGTCGCAGAAAGCTATGTCAATCTTATCCCCACCGGCCAAGGCGGTTCGCACGTGAGCGGATTTCGCGGTGGGTTGACCGATGCGGTCAGAGAATTCTGTGAATTCAGGGAGCTGCTGCCACGAGGTATCAAACTGGCACCGGAAGATGTCTGGAACAGCTGTTGTTTTGTGTTATCTGTAAGAATGAAGGATCCCCAGTTTAGCGGCCAGACCAAAGAGCGGCTGTCCTCTCGCGATGCCGGAATTTTCGTCAGCACCATGTCTCGCGATGCTTTCAGCCTGTGGCTGAACCAGCATACTGCAGAGGCGGAGCAGATTGCGAATCTAGCTATTGAAAACGCACAGCATCGGCTTAAAGCCGGTCGTCAGGTAGCACGGAAAAAAGTGGCGACCGGGCCGGCACTGCCCGGAAAACTGGCGGACTGCGCCAGCCAGGATCTTGAACAAACCGAGCTGTTTCTGGTCGAAGGAGATTCAGCCGGAGGATCGGCAAAGCAGGCCAGGGACAAGGATTTTCAGGCCATCATGCCGCTGCGTGGCAAGATACTAAACACCTGGGAGGTCGATTCGGCTGAGGTGCTGGCGTCGCAGGAGGTGCACGATATTGCGATTGCGCTGGGGGTTGATCCGGGTTCTTCGGATTTTTCGAGTTTGCGCTATGGCAAGGTCTGTATTCTTGCTGATGCTGATTCCGATGGTGCGCACATCGCAACATTGCTCTGCGCTCTATTTGTGCGCCACTTCAGGGCGTTGGTTGAAGCCGGTCGAGTCTGTGTTGCAATGCCGCCTTTGTTTCGAGTAGATGTCGGCAAGCACGTTTTCTACGCGCTGGATGAAAAAGAACGGCGAAATATTCTTGACCACATTGAAAAAGAGAAACTTCGCGGGACAGTGAATGTGCAAAGATTTAAAGGATTGGGAGAGATGAATCCGTCACAACTACGAGAAACGACAATGAATCCTGCAACACGACGGCTTATTCAACTGGAATTCGATCGTCACACCAAGGCGGAAAAGACACTGGATCTACTGCTCGCGCGCAAGCGTTCAGGCGACCGCAAGACCTGGCTGGGTCGGAAGGGCGACCAGGCAGAAGTCGACTAGCTGAACAAGGAAATTATACAGCTCCAGCTGAGCCCGTGGAGTGTAATCCGAACCGGGCTTATCGCAATCACCAGTACGGCTGTGTCCTGGGATCCCAAATAGTGAGAGTCTGCTGCTCATAGATCACAAAACCGGTGCGTTGATACAGTACCAGCGCAGCTGGATGATCGAGCGTGCACGTATTGACCCAGATTCTGTCTGGGCTTTGTGATTGGGCTTCACGTACTGCCCAATACAGAAACCAGGGGCCAAGCTTACAGCCGATATATTCCGGCAGTAGCCCGAAATACGCGATCTCGACCTCGCCGGGGACGCGGTTGTCCAGTTCGACATATCCGGCTGGCGTGCCTTCGATGTAGAGCACATGAATGGCGACCGCATCGTTTGTAATGATGGCATGAAGATCTGTGTCAGGCATCCCGCGTCGTTCATACCACAACCAGGGTTCACCGACCTGGTAGTAAAGATAACGATAAAAAGATACGGTGGGGTTTTTGGCGCGTAGCAGCGTGAGGTTTGAGATTTGTGACGGGATCGTCGGCGCGGGTTCAACCAGTGTGTTGAGATTCAGGTAGCTGACGGTGACCTCAAGTGTTTTGTCAGGGTGGACAGGGGGCGCCGAAGGTAGTGCAGATGATCGAATCATGACTTGCTCGCAGGTTCACCGGCATCATCTGAATCAAAAGTGAGGTTTCGATCGGACGGGTGTCGTTGACGGTCCATGAGCAGTAGAACACCCCCTGCCAACGACCAAATCATGACGTGGGTGCGGTGCAGCACTGACAGTGCGACTCCCCTCGTTCGCATCATCTGCTCAGCGTCAGCAACTCCCGGCAAAGCGGCAGCACCGAATTTTCCGATCAGCGCCCCGTAAGCGGCCTCGCCGATACCCCAACCGGCCGGTGCAATCGGAATCGCCTGCGCCACAGCAGCGACCGGTACGATGACAAAATAGTCTGTCAGTGACAGGCCAACACCCAGCGCCCGATCCATCAGGAAAACGCTCAGGCAGAATAAGCTGTATGTCAGGGGGCTGACCAGGATCCACACACCAATACCTCTGAGGTGAGCACGATACTGCAACAGGGCGTGGTCGATGTCGGTCACGATAGTCGCAATCCGTAAAGGTAGTTTCTGGACCAGGGCCTCAAACCGAAGCAGGCGCCGCAGTTGCGGGCTCAGCAGCAGCGTTGCCACCGCAGCAGCAGCCAGTGCACAGGCCCAGATGACCCCAGCAAAAAGCGGAAAACGATCGAACACCAACGGTACGGAGAGGCTGCATACCGTGAGCAAAGATAGGAGCCCAACAATGCGATCGACCACCACTGACACCACGGCGCGGACCTTATCACCGCTGCAGCGGCGGACGATGAAGACGGCTTTGACAATATCACCGCCGGTCGCGCCGGGCAGCACGTTACTGCAGAAAATTCCGATCCAGGCGAATCGCTGAGTTTCAAAAAAACCCACCCCCAGTTCATTGGCGCGCATCAGCCACCACCAGCGTGAATTGATGATCACGACAAAGATGAAAAATGCAGCAGCGCCGAGCAAAAACAGTGGCACATCGAGATTGGAGAAATAGGTCAGGATACCCGGGCTGAGGTTGACGGAGGGCTGGCCATCGGCATTGGTCAGCTGGAGGGGTTTTGGAGCAGATGCGCCATCCGCATGGAAAAGAACAGGATTGCTATCCCATGGACCGACAATCTGACCGTAGATAGTCTCTTGGTGGCCGTCTTCACTGGAGATGATCGTGTAGCTGTCGTGCCAGTCTATCGCGAAATAGATGACGCTCAGCAGAACTGCGACGACGATGATCTTTAAAAAGGTGACTAAGTGTCTGCGCAATGACCTCTATCCCAAGCATGTCCTGATGATTGGAGGAGAATTCTAACGGTTGTGCAGTTTCAGTGCCGGCGTTGGCCGCGACAGTACTCACACAGGTTGAATTCGGTCATCGAACGTGTACCATAGCAGTTAGACCGCCGGTTTAAGTTCCTCGTCTCAGATTACAAGGTAAAAAAGAGATCGACATGTTCAAAGCACTCCGAATGGACAGCGACACGTGTACCGGTTGTCATCAATGTGAAATGATGTGTTCCTACGGTAAAGTAGGTGCATTCAATCCGGCGAAGTCCGTGATGAATGTGTCGCTATACAATGGCGGGGCTGTAAATATTCCCTCAACCTGTAGTCAGTGTGAGGAGGCCTGGTGTATGGTGGTGTGTCCGGTTGAGGCGATTACGATAAACCCAACAACCGGAGCGAAAGAGGTTTCGGCTGAAGTCTGTGTGGGCTGCAAGGTTTGCAGCATCGCTTGTCCTTATGGCGCTATTAATTATGATGCGGATTCCGGCGTGGTCACCAAGTGTGACTTGTGTGGTGGTGAGCCGATGTGCGTTGAGGCATGTCCAACCCCGGCGTTGGCTTTTGTTGATGAAGAGAGCAGTGGCTATGACAGAATTTGGAATCACGTTGCCGCAGCATTGGTGGACTGCGGCAGTACGGTGAGGCAATAAACGTAAAACACAATCAGAAGTATTTAGTGAGAGAAATGAACCTAAAGAGGAGGAATAGTCTATGAGTTGGTCTGAAAAAATATTAAGAGTGGATTTGGGCGCAGGTACCTGTACCAGTGAGCCGTTGAACATGGAATGGGCACAGGATTACATGGGCCAGCGTGGTTTGGCGACCAAGTATCTGGTGGAAGAGACCGATCCTAACGTCGATCCATTTTCGCCAGACAATAAAATGATAATTGCAACTGGTCCGCTGACGGGCACCATTGCACCGACATCTGGTCGCTGGTCGGTGGTCTGTAAAAGTCCGCTAACCGGCGCGATAGCTTGTTCCAACTCGGGTGGGTTTTTTGGTGGCGAAATGAAGAATGCTGGTTGGGACATGTTTATTTTTGAAGGTAAGTCTGACACACCTGTCTATCTTGACATCACTAATGATCAAGCGGAACTTAAAGACGCCTCTGACTTGTGGGGAAAATCAGTGTGGGAAACTGAAACAACACTGCGTGAGCGTCGTGGTGACAATGACGTTCGGGTTGCTTCGATTGGGCTAGCCGGAGAAAACGGTGCCTTGTACGCAGCGGTCGTAAACGATATGGACCGGGCGGCGGGTCGCTCTGGCGTTGGTGCCGTGATGGGGTCAAAGAATCTAAAAGCTATTGTGGTCCGTGGAACGGTGGGTGTGAAAGTACAAGATCCCATGGCTATGATGAAGACTTCCAATGCCGCCAAAGAAATTATGGCTGAGAATGCGATTACCGGTGATGGCTTGCCAACCCATGGCACGCAAGTACTGATGAATGTCATTAATGAATTAGGAGCGTTGCCTACACGTAACGGTCAAGACGTGCAGTTTGAAGGGGCTCATGATATCAGCGCAGAGGCAATGGCTGAGCCAAGAGAAAGTGACGGTGAGGCTAATCTCGTATCGAACGCTGCGTGTTTCAATTGTCCCATATCTTGCCAACGTCGTTCGAAGATTGACCCAAGTCACTTTACTGTGAAAGGAAAGGAAAAATATCAGATTGTAAGCGGTGGATTGGAGTACGAAGCCGCCTGGGCGCTTGGAGCTGCTTGTGGTATCAAGGATCTAGATGCAGTGACTTACGCTAACTTTGTTTGTAACGAACAGGGGCTCGATCCAATTACGTTGGGGTCTACGCTCGGCGCTGCTATGGATTTGTATGCTACCGGCGCAATCACCAGTGACGATACAGGAGGTCACGAGCTTACATTTGGAAATACGGAAGCTTTTGTAGCAATGGTAGATGCAACTGCAACCGGTGAAGGATTTGGAAAAGAGCTTGGCCAGGGATCGAAACGATTATGTGAAAAATATGGACACCCTGAACTTTCCATGACGGTTAAGGGTCAAGAATTTCCTGCTTATGATCCACGAGCTATTCAAGGAATGGGTCTGGGGTATGCAACTTCAAATCGGGGTGCCTGCCATCTACGAGCCTATACCGTATCATCTGAAGTCCTTGGTATCGGAGGGAAGACTGATCCGCTGGTGACAGAAGGCAAAGCTGGACTTGTGAAGGCATTTCAAGACTTAACTGCGGCAGTCGATTCAAGCGGTACCTGTGTGTTCACCACCTTTGCCCTCACCGGTGATGACATCGCGCCAATGGTCGACGCAGCTTGTGAGGGAGACTGGACTGTTGAACGCCTTAATGAGGTTGGTGAACGTATTTGGAACATGGAACGTCAATACAATCTTGCAGCTGGGTTTACCGGTGCTGACGACACATTACCTGACCGGATGCTTAAGGATATCGCTAAATCTGGGTCAGCCGAAGGCTCCGTGAACCGTCTTGACGAGATGTTGCCGGAATACTATCAACTGCGAGGTTGGGATAACTCTGGCGTACCGACGCAAGATACTCTATCGCGGTTAGGTCTCTAATACAGACTTTCAATTGCAAATAGACTAAACGAGCCCGGTGGTGCGTTAGTGCCACCGGGCGTTTTGTCTCTACCTTGAGAGTAATTCAGTGAATTACGTGATTATCGGTGCCGGACCTGCCGCTGTCGCGGCGGCTGAAAAGCTGCGTGTGCTTGATTCGGATGGGCGCATCACAATGATTGGCGCACAGGCACAACAGCCTTACTCCAGAATGGCTATCCCTTACTTTTTAACTGGTAAGGTTGAAGAGTCTGGGACCTATATCCGACGTTCTGCCGATCATTATCAGAATCAACGAATCGACGTGATTCACGGTGAGGTTACGGCAATTGATACGGCAGGGCATAAGGTCATAGTGGGTGATGGTTCCACTGTAAATTATGACAAGCTCCTGATTGCCACGGGTGCTGAACCTATAATACCGCCGGTTTCTGGAATGGATGATTCTCGCGTTCAACAGTGTTGGCATTTGGAAGACGCGGAGCGCATCATCGAACTCGCTAAGCCAGGTGCACGAGCGGTCCAGGTTGGTGCGGGATTTATTGGGTGTATTATTCTGGAATCTTGGGTGCTGCGTGATGTTGATTTGACCGTCGTTGAAATGGGCCCGCGCATGGTACCGCGTATGCTCGGTGAAAAGGCTGGGGGTTTGCTGAAGACATGGTGTGAAAATAAGGGTGTCACGGTTCACACTGGGACAACAGTAGAGTCGATTGAATCAAGCGAGAATGAGCTTAATGTCGTTCTCGACAATGGCAACGCTTATCCCGCAGATGTTGTCATTGTGTCTACGGGTGTCAAACCAAATGTTGAATTTCTTCAGGATATAGACATTAATATTGAGCAGGGTATAGAGGTAGACGAGTTCATGCAGACTAGTGTCGCTGATATCTATGCTGCTGGTGATTGTGCTCAAGGGCTAGATTTCTCAACCGGTGAGACCGCCGTCCACGCTGTTCAGCCTACAGCTACCGAGCATGGTCGAGTAGCTGCAACTAACATGGCCACTAGCAACTCTTTGCCCTACAAGGGCAGTCTCAACATGAATATTCTTGATACGCTTGGCCTTGTGACGTCTTCTTTCGGAGTTTGGGAGGGTGTAGACGGGGGAGATTCGGCAGAGATATACAATCCAGACAACTATCAATTCATCAATTTGCAGTTCAAGGACGATGTTCTCGTCGGTGCGAATACGGTGGGTTACCATGAACATCTCGGTGTATTACGTGGATTAATTGAAAGCCGAGTTCCTCTCGGAGTTTGGAAGGAACGGTTGAAAGACAATCCAGTTGGTTTAATGGATGCTTATATCGGAGTGACACAGGAAGCTACTGGATCTGGTTGATCGTGCTGCGAAGTTTTGGTTTTGAAGATTACGCTTAAACTATTTGCCGGGCTTTCCGAATATCTACCGGACGGTGCTCATCGGAATTCAGTTGAGGTTGATGTGGATAGTGAGCAGAGTATCAGTCAAGTGATTGAACAATTTAAAGTCCCCGCCGAACAAGCCCATCTTGTGCTTGTGAATGGCGTGTATTGTGCACCGCCCGATAGAGATCAGAGCAAGCTAAAAGAAGGCGATACACTGGCAATTTGGCCACCAGTCGCTGGTGGCTAGCTACGCATTTATGTCACCCGAGATGACAGTACGCAAGGAAATGGGTCTCACCTACTCTGATTTTTTCCGTTCGCTTAGCCAGTTACCTGGAGGCTGGGTTATTGAGACTTTTTCAGATGGGGCTACTTTGAAATATGCAGATGGGACAATACAGATTTCGCTCGGGCCTCAGCGTGAAAGACGTTTAACAGAGTTGGTAAAAATACCTTTTATCGAAGTGATCTTTAAGTTTGTCGATCTCTCAGAAGTCGAAATAGATCGTTTTCAGTCCAGGTTTGACTTAACCTTTCAGCGAGGTGGGGGTTAATCGATGATGGCTTCAGTTGCGATGACAAATCTACTGGATTCCTTCGGTCGGCCGATCAGGGATCTGCGTATCTCGGTTACCGATCGGTGTAATTTTCGTTGTGTGTACTGTATGCCCCGAGAGATATTTGGTCCGGGCTATGCATTTGTACCCAGAGATGAACTGTTGCGATTGGAGGAAATAGTAAGGATTGCAA
>Ga0208765_1000539_pt1 | contig 24963 bp, 16 predicted proteins | sample ETNtaG_2_FD_185783 | JGI IMG/M metagenome (GOLD analysis project Ga0208765, IMG submission 185783) | Marine microbial and viral communities from oxygen minimum zone, Eastern Pacific Ocean - ETNP201406SV203 (SPAdes) (version 2) | ecosystem: Environmental > Aquatic > Marine > Oceanic ...
AAAATTGACCTGTTCTGCAAAGCCCTCAATAGCAGTCCTGAGTTCCCCATCTTCCAGTGGTGTGAACGTATTGAACATGGGTGCGATCACATGGACAAAGAGGGGCTGAACCGCGATCATAAAGGCAGTGATCAGTCCCCAGGCGATCCACCAGCCGTTGGAACCATAGGTATTGAAAAAGTACAGGATCGGTACCATAATCATGGTGCCCAGTACAATTGTCAGGCCGTAGCCTTTCAGTTTGTCCAGGATAAAGGTCTTTGGTGTTGTTTTATTAAATCCGTATCTCTCTTCAATCACGAAGGTTCCGTATAGAGAAAAAGGCAGGTTCAGGATATCATTCACAATAAAGAGTATACCAAAAAACATGAGCCCTGCCATAATGGGATGCACTGCACTGCCCCGGACAAAGGTATCCAGGATGCCAAACAGCCCGGTATGGATCACCACCAGGGTCAGCCCCAGGCTGAATGTACCTGAGATCAGCCCAAACCGTGTATTGTCTTTAAGGTAGGCCTGGGATTTTGCATACTTGTCTTCATTGTAGTGATCCTGGAATCCGTCAGGAACCTTTTCCGTAATGCTGTTCATGTTCAGCATGGAACTAATGGTGGAGAGGGCATACTCCAGCAGCAGTGCGCCCATGATGATCAGGTAATAGGTTTGTTCCATTCGTCTATCACTAAAATTAACAATGAAACAGCCTTATTCCAGTGCATCAAAACCATTCATAAATGTGCTTTACAAGCATTATAATCTTATTATATCCTTGATGTGTCTGGATGTTTTTATTAATTTTTTCTAGGAACGGAAAAGGAATAAGGACTTGTTCCTACATCCTACAGAAGTTCTGACCTGGTGTGCCGGAGCGAAAGCAAAGGAGAAACTGGGGAGTTTTAATTAACTCAACAGGGAATCGGGTCTGAGCCGGATAAGAAAAATCGTCAAGACTTTGATTGTCCGGCTCTTTTTATTATATACTGTTATTTATACTTGATCGAGCAGCCCAGGGCCTTAGTGGATACGGGGTCTATTTTTTCTCCAGACAGCATGGCATTCATAGCATTAGCCAGGTAAGGTACATCAACTTTAAGAGCATCCTTTGCATTGTCATCAATGGCCCCTCGGTACACCAACTTGTCGTTGCGGTTAAAGAGATAAATATGGGGTGTTTTTGTGGCCCCAAAAGCGGCAGCCAGCTCAGATCCCGGATCCTGGGCGTAGGGAAAATTGTAATTATTTTCCCTGGCATGGCTAATCATTTCTTCTATGCTATCATCCCCTGAAAACCGTGCTGCATTGGAATTCACAGTGATCATCCCGATACCCTTGGGAATGTACTTATCAGCAAGGGACACATACCGGTCTTCCCAACGGATGACCCAGGGACAGGTATTGCAGGAAAATACCACCAGGGTGCCTGCATCCCCTTTCACATCTGAAAGGGTCATGGCCTTGCCGCTGATATCCTTGAGTGCATGATCCATTTTCGGCATGGTGGAACCGATCTCCAGTTCCGCAGCTGAGAGAAATGTCATGAGTGTTAAAATATTCAATATGAGTTTCATAATCCGACTCCTAAGAGTTTAATGCGATGTTAATTGCCATTCTAAATCTTGATTCTGATTCCTTGCCTTCCCAAGAATCTACAATCGTTCCAGATTCCCTGCTGTACACAACCGTAAAGGGCAGACTTCCGCTCCACTGAGGGTAAATGCCCTGGATGAAGGGCTCGTCTTTCTCCTGTTTGATATAGGATATATGGTCCACACCCTGACGGTTTAAAAAGGACTTTACTTCTTCCAACTGGTCATCAAAATCAGCACTGATAAAGATTACTTCCAGTTCAGACATCTCTTTATCAAGGTCCACGATCATGGGAAACTCTTCCACACAGGGGACGCACCAGAGGGCCCAGACATTCAACAGGACGGCTTTTTTACCCTTGTGGCTGCGAACCTGGCTCATTAAATCTGAAGAAGCAGCAGGGATGAGCTCAACGGACTCGCAGGCTGTAGTTATCATCAAGATGTAGATCAGCAGGAAAACGTGTTTCATGGCCGGATCTGCTTCATCTCCTGCTTTGAAAAAAGCCTGGCCTGGTCATCGTAATGTTTAGATGTTTTATCCAGGGTGGCACTCCCGTACTGGTGGATGCTCCAGGCATTCAATTGTCCTTCCGGTCCCCATTCCACCGCCTGAATGTAACAGTCACCGGCAAAGCCCTGATAGGTATTATCTTTTTCCCTGAAATAGATAGCTCGCAAAAGTCCAGGACCGCCCGCAAGAGGCAAGCTTGTATTTCCCCTGACCAGACGCAGGACCTGTCCCAGGGGTACATCGATCCTGCCAAATGTTTCATTAAGATATTTGATGGTTTTCTTTAGATCAACCGTAATCGAATCTTGGTCATATTTTAAATTATCGATCTTAAATGCATTGGGCAGAGACAGGATCGCCAGGGCTGCAGCGGTATTGGTGGAATCTGCTCTCAGGTTCCAACCCTTGATCAAGTCTAGGGCCGACTTTAAATCCGGAATATCCTGGTCAGACATATCTTGGATATACCTGTTCCTGACGCCAGCCAGGATTGATTCGCGGGAATATTCCACGTCATATTTATAATCAAAGAATTCATCCCGGGTGATCGATGGATCAATACCGAAGGTCTCCAGGGCTCTTAAGGCCCGGTTGGTTTGATGGGTTTCAATCCCTGCCCATTTCGGCAAAGGTTTTGATGCATCTACCTTGCTGCCTGTTGCCAGGTAAGGGTTGCTGTTGCAATTCTGTATAAATCCTTCCAGGGGATCATAGACATGGGGCAGACGGTCGAACGGAACATATTCATACCAGAGCGTCTGTTTACTTTCTCCAGGAAGGATCTTTCGCCAGTCGTAACGGGGATCCCGCTTGGGTATTTTTGCATTGTAAACATAGTAGATCTTGCCTTCCCGGTCTGCATATCCCGTGTTGAACATGGGTATAGCATGGATCCGCATAGCTTCCTTGAACTCTGTAAAATTCCTGGCCTTCCCCATTCGGTACCACTGCTCCACAAACCTCAGGTCCTTGATCGATGATATTCGCAGGGCGTAAGTGCCGTGATCAAATTCCAGAACCGGGCCGTGGATTGATTCTTTTACGGGTCTCTTAAAGGTCCAGGAGAAGGGTCCAAACAGGTGTACCTTTATGGGAGCAGTCCTGACCTCCAGTTCTTTCCAATACCCTTCGAACCAGTACTGGTCCTTATTCTGTTTGTTGATCGTCAGCTTATATACATCTACCAGGTCCGGTGAGTTTACGGTATGGCTCCAGCCCAGGTAGGGATTATGACCAATGAAGGGAACCGGCGATCCAGGAAACAGGGCCCCAAAAAAGTCCCAGCCTTCTTCACTCACCAAATGAGCTTCGTACCAGGACACGGGCCCGTCCCAGGGCTGGTGAGTATTCACCCAGAGCCGGGTGTATCCATCACTGGAACGCTGGGGGGCCACAGCCATCACATTGCTGGCAACCATATCAAAAGGACCAGACTGGAGTTCATCACCGTAACCTATAAACTCCGGCGGTTTCTCTTTTGCTAATTTTTTCAGGACGCCGTCCAGGCCAAACATGAGGGGCATTTTATGGCAGAATCCTGCAATCACATCCCTGCCAGTAAGATTTGATAATTGTTTTTTCCTCTGGTCTGGAAAATCATCCAGGAAAAGGTTAATGCCAGCCGCATACCCATCACAGAGCAGTTTCACATCATCCGCCACTTCTGATTCATACCGCTCTTCAATTGTATTCCAGAAATTCAACAGGTGAACGTAATAATCATTGACCGCAGCATCCCTGCCGTAGATGGATGCCAACTCTCCCCGCACGGCAAACATAATATCTTCAATGGTTTTATAATCATCCTGGGCATGGGCATAGGCCAGCCCGAAGGACACATCCGCATCCCGTTTCCCATAAATATGGGGTACACCCCATTCATCCCGTTCAATTTTCGCGGAAAACACAGAATCGCTGATCTCAATCGTTTCTCCGCCTGTCAACCGTCCCGAGCCCAATGCAAAGATCAAGATCAGAAGAAGATGTTTAATTGGCACGGAAGTCATACCCATTGTACCAATACTCCCTTATTCCCATCTTCCCAGATATCATATTTAGTCATAATGGATCCAAACAGACTCGATTCCTTGAAGGCTTCCAGCCATTCTGCAAGATGTTTAAACTGGCCTATAAACCAGTTTAAATCCACATGAGCACATTGACGGATAAAAGGAAACAGGGCCATGTCCGCCAGGGACACCTGTCCACCCAGTAAATAGCTGCTGGATGAAAGGGTCAGGTCGTATTCACTAAGGATACCTGAGATATTTTCCTGGTAGGTTTCATAGGATTCCTTGGGAAAACGAACATGGTATTTGTACCGGTCAAGCCGTTCCTTGAACTCCCCGTCATTTCTCAAAATAAGTGCATCCTGTTCATTGATCTGACTTGTATACCAATGATCCGGATCATTTTTTTGGAGTGCCCACTTCATAACGTCCATACTTTCATCGATCACAGTTTGATCTGGGAGCTGCAGTACAGGAACAGTTCCCTTGGCCGAAAGGTGATACAGTGCTTCAGGCCGGTCTCTAAGAAGAATTTCCCGGTGTTCATAGGAAATCCCTGCATAGGCCAGGGACAGCCGTGCCCGCATGGCGTATGGACAGCGGCGGAAGGAATAGAGAATGGGGAGTCTCATGGACTGGAATTCAGCTTTGGCTTGATCCTGGAATCAAAAAATGTTTTGGATACTACCCGCTCAGGATCTTTGCGTAACCGTTTCTGTTCATCCATCGGCAGGGCAGCAAAGTCCCGGCATTCTTCAGAGCAGCAGCCATTCAATTTTTCACTGCAGGATGAACATTGGATAAATAAAATATGACAGGCATCATTTTTACAATCAGTATGATCATCACAAGGGTTGCCGCAGACATGGCAGGCTGCCAGGACATCATCAGTAACCCTCTCGCCCAGGCGCTCATCAAAGACAAAATTCTTGCCTTTGAATTTTGAGTCCAGGCCTTTTTTCCTGATATCGTGGGCATATTGAATAATACCGCCCTGGAGCTGGTGTACATTCTGAAAACCATGATGGATCAGATAGGCACTGGCTTTTTCACACCGGATACCTCCTGTGCAGTAAAGCAGGACCTGTTCAGCTTCTTTTCCTTTAAGGATCTGTTGTACTGCCGGAAGGAGATCTCTCGATGTTTCCACATCAGGTATAATGGCATGGTCGAAACGGCCGATCTCACTCTCATAATAATTACGCATATCCACGATGATGGTATCCGGGTCTTCCAAGGCAGCGTTGTATTCTATAGCGGTAAGGTGATTTCCCACGCGATCCATAGAGTAGGATCCATCTGGAACACCATAGGCCACCAGTTCATCCCGTACTTTTATGGACAATTTATAAAAAGAGTGGCCATCCTGGAGGGCCCGCTTAATAGGCATGTTATTTAATTCCCTCATCCCGTTCATTTGAGATAGGAATTCATCCCAGTTGTATTCCGGTACACTGACCTGGGCATTGATCCCTTCAGTGGCCACATAGACCCTACCAAATACCTTCAGTTCATCCCATTTTAAATACAGTTCGTCGCGAAAGGCCTGGGGATCAGCGATGGGATCATATCGGTAAAAGGAAGCCGTGTTGCGTTTAAATGGCTCGGCTGCCAGTTCCTGTTTCAGCTCTTCCCGGTTTATTTTATTGAACAGTATCTTTTTTTTCATACGCCTGAATCAATGATCCTGTGCAGAAAACCATTAGCTTTTTTCAGTTCAGCCCGTGCTTCAGGGAGCGTACACTGGAGAGTCTCCATTACAACCGCAGTCTTAACGGATTTTTCTGCCGCCAGCAAACTTTCTCTGGCCTGATCGTACCCTAATCCTGTTAACTGAGCAATAATCCGGGTTCCCCGGTCTACCAGTTTGTCATTTACAGCCATGAGATCCACCATCAAATTACCGTAGACCTTACCCAGTTTGATCATGGTGGTGGTTGAGATCATATTCAGGATCATTTTTGTTGCCGTTCCTGCTTTCATCCGTGTGGAACCGGTTACAATCTCTGGGCCCGTGTCCGCATGGATAACCACGTCAACTTTGGTTAAGGAATAAGGATCCGGGTTTGTGACCAGGTAAACCGTTTTGGCACCTTTTTCGCGGGCATGATCCAGCGCTGCCACTACATATGCTGCGGCACCGCTGCAGGAAATTCCCACTAGTGTATCCTTTTCATTGATCCCGTACGGTATAAGGTCTTGTGCTGCATCACCAGGCCGGTCTTCAGCTCCTTCTATGGATCGTCTCAAAGCATCATCTCCACCGGCGATGAGACCAATGAAAAGATCTGGAGGTGCGGAATAGGTTGGTGGTATCTCCGATGCGTCCAATACACCCAGCCGGCCGCTGGTGCCTGCACCAATATAGAAGACCCGGCCCCCAGCACGAAGAGAGTTTACCGTGAATTCAACGGTTAGCTTGATGGCAGGAATTACTTTGTTCACCGCTGAAGCAACAGATTCATCTTCCTTGTTGATCGTTAAGAGGATGTCTTCCACAGACATGGAATCAATCCCCCTTGAATTGGGATTCTGCTGTTCTGTATTCAGGTCGCCGCGGGAATTCATAGCACGTAAATTACGAATCCATGAAGGCCTGGAAAAATATAACTCTCAACTTCCCGGGATTGAAACTTGAGGGAATTGTAGAGCAGCTTTCCTACCTAGATGTTCTATCTGTTACGGTTAAGGATAAACGTTCTCTGGAAGAGTCGGACTGGTTTGACGACCCCCATACTCCCCTTCCCCTTCATGGTGACACCCATGTGATTATTCTGCTTATGGATGCAAGTCGTTCCACAAACCAGCTTCTTGAAGAACTCTGCCTTATCCTGGACCTGGATCAAACACCTGCTTATTCTGAAAACGTATTTAAAGACCGCAACTGGATCACCCACACTCAGGCCCAGTTCAAGGAGATCTATATCTCAAAAACACTGCGTATTCTGCCTCCCTGGGAATCCAAAACACAATTTGTTGGCAAAACTTTGATCATTGAGCCCGGCAGCGGATTTGGAACCGGATCCCACCCCACTACCCAGCTATGCCTGCGCTGGCTTGAGACCCATATAAGGCCTGGGGAGTCATTCCTGGATTTTGGATCCGGGTCTGGTATTTTATCCATTGCAGCGAAAGAATTTGGTGCCGGGGATGGTGCCGGTGTGGAGATCGATCCCCAGGCAATAAAGAATTCCAATCGAAACAGTGCGTTGAACGGCTGGGACATTCCATTTTCTGATTTTGATTCCTTAACAGTTAAGGAGCCCTACGATACTGTAGCAGCGAATATCCTGTCCACCGTTCTCATCCGCCTTTCACCTACCTTAAAGTCTATGACGGGACACAGGCTCATTCTCTCCGGTATCCTTGAAAAACAGGTGCATGATGTGATCAAGGCCTATACAACCTGGATTCAATTAACCCCAGTCGATGAGAACAATGGGTGGGTCCTGCTCTCAGGGGAATTATAGAGTAGAAAAATAGCGTTTTGCTTCTGCCATAACCTTAGGAGAGAGCAACAACGCGGAGATCATGGTCGGTATGGCCATCACTGCGTAGGCACCATCAATCAAGCCGATCACCGTCTGAATCGAAACCATGGCTCCAAATAGTATCGCCAGAACATAGAAACCTTTATAAATCACTTTTCGTTTCGTGCCAAATAGATATCCTGTGCACTTGGAACCGTAATAAGACTGGCCAAACATGGTAGTGACACTGAAAGTCAGGACACTGATAAACAGAATAATTACCCCAGGAAGTCCCAATTCCTTCTCAAAAGCCAGGGCCGTCATGGTTACCCCATTCACATCCTGCGTATTCCAGACACCGGACACCAGGATCATAAATGCGGTAATGGAGCACACGATAATGGTATCAATAAAAGGTCCGATCATTGCTACAAGTCCTTCCCGGACCGGTTCTTTTGTTTTCGCTGCACCGTGAGCCATTGCTTCTGTACCGAGCCCCGCCTCATTGGAAAAGGCAGCCCTGCGAACACCCTGGCGAATGACTTCCCCTGTGACGCCTCCTGCAACAGACTGTCCCGTAAAAGCGTCATTCAGGATGAGTGTCAGTACAACCGGAAGCTGGGAAAGATTTTTTGCCACCACTACCAGGCCTGCAACCATATAGATCATCACCATCAGGGGTACAATCCTGCCAGCCACCAGCCCGATACGGGTAATGCCCCCAAAGATCACCGCAGCTACAGCTATCCCAACGATTGTACCAATGAGCAAGTTGCCAATCATGGGTTGATCAATGAAAAGATGGTTGGGAACAAAAAAACTGTCCCGGACAAACTGGGTCAGCTGATTAGCCTGGAACATGGGCAGGCACCCGATTAACCCGGCAGTGCTGAACAGGACCGCCAGAGGTTTAAACTTCTGTCCCAACCCTGTTTCAATCACATACATGGGTCCACCCTGGATCTCACCCCTGTCATCTTCGCCGCGAAAAAGAATAGCCAGAGTACATGTGAAAAATTTCGTGGACATGCCTACCACCGAACTGACCCACATCCAGAACAGTGCACCCGGTCCACCCATATTAATTGCCACTGCTACACCGCTGATGTTGCCCATCCCCACCGTTCCAGCCAGGGCACTGGACAGAGCTTGAAAATGATTGATCTGCCCAGGGTCATCAGCCTGGTCATACTTACCCAATAAAATATTCACTCCATGGCGAAAATAGCGAAAAGGAATGAATCGGCAATAAAAAGTAAAAAAGATTCCACCACCTACCAACAAGATCAAAAGGAGAGGACCCCACATAAAATCTGCAAAAGCGGATGTAGTGGATTCGAGACGATTCATTTATATTTGATAGTTTTTAACTATCGATTGGTTTGCCATAGAATCGAAACAGCACTGCCAAAAGTAAGATACTCACTATCAGGATCACCGGTAGGGATAGGTTCAAACCTATACCGCCATATCCGACCAACATAGCAATGAAAGCAACAGATACGGCGTAAGGCATCTGGGTGCGTACATGATCAATATGGTCAGCACAAGTGGCTGTGGAAGATAATATAGTCGTATCTGAAATAGGTGAACAGTGGTCGCCAAATACAGAGCCTGATAGAATAGCTGAAAATGTGGACAGGAAGATAGGGTCATGCACAACCGTGTTGGCTTCAATATTCATAAGTTGTACCGTCATGGGCACAACCACAGGCACTAGAATAGACATGGTTGCCCAGGAAGACCCGGTGGAAAAGCTGATAGCAGCAGCAGTAAGGAATGTGATCAGCGGCAGCAGGGATGGTGACAACACTTCCGATGAAATACCCACCAGAAACTCAGCAGTTTTCATGTCTGTACATATCCTGCCAATGGTCCAGGCCAGCACCAGGATAACACAAGCCATTACCATGGATCGCACCCCGTTTATCCATGCTTCCATAACACCATTAAGAGTTAAGATTCTTTTCATTACTGTCATTAAAATTGCAGCCATACCCGACAGGGACGCTGACCAGATAATCGTGGCATAGGGATCTGCTTCACCTATGATCTCACGCAATGAATGACTGCCTGGTCCTAACGCATCCTTACCGGTGAAAAACAATCCCAGAGCAGTCACCAAAATCACCAGCGACACTGGCACCAGGGCATTACTCCAGTGTGTGGCACCTGTTTTCGTTCCTTCAGTCATGAGAGTAGGATCCGAAAGGGGTTGGGCTCCCGGCGCCAGAACTTCACCCGTCCTGCGAGCTCGTTGCTCGGCACGAAGCATAGGACCAAATTCCCTAGCTGTGAGGATATTGATAAGCATAAAAACCAGAGTTAAAAGGCAATAAAATGAATAGGGTATGCTATTGAGAAATATGAAATATGGATTTTCCGTAATTCCAAACTGGGCAAAGGGGACATCCAGGAGGCTCATTTGAAAAATGGACCAGGTACTGATAACAGCCAGGCTGGCCACTGGAGCAGCAGTGGAGTCAACCAGGTAGGATAGTTTTTCTCTGGAAATCCGGGCATTATCTGTGAAAGGCCGCATCATGTTTCCCACCAGCAGAGTATTGGCATAATCGTCAAAAAAGATCAGGATCCCCATGGCCATGGTAGTCAGTTGTCCCTTCTTATTGGATGTGGCATAACGGGCCGCCATTGCCACCATTCCTTTCATTCCGCCATTCGCAGAGATAACGCCTATCAATCCGCCAAAAGCCAGGGTAAATACCAAGATGGAAGCATGGCCTTTATCTGTAATAGATTCCACAATATAGGTATCCAGGGTCGTAGTCAGGCCGCTTATGATACCGCCATTAAGAATGACGGCACCCAACCACACGCCTATGAAAAGAGCCAGGTGGGCCTGTCGAGTAATCAGGGCCAATGCGATAGCCACCAGGGGTGGAAGAATTGAGACCCAAGATGGATCAATTGCAGATCCTAGATCGCCTGTGCTCCCCAATACAAGCCCTGGGAATAGAAAAGTCAGGAGAATGCCAAACTGTTTTGTCAGCATGACCAGTAAATTAGATGTCTGTTATCCAGGGAAGTATAAAAAATCATTCTGAACCTTTTTATTATTGACGCATTATCCTGAAATTCACTTTCAATTCGCTTTGAATTTAATGTTAAATAAGCTGGACCAATATCTCATTCGCCAATTCTGGATTATCCTGGGTCTTTCTGTCCTGGGATTTGTTTCCATTTTTGTTATAGTTGACCTGATTGAAAACCTGGATCGATTCATGGACAATCAGGTCCCTGCTGCAGTGGTCTGGAAATATTATGTATATACCCTGCCCTATTTTGTAAGTATCGGACTGCCAATGTCCGTGTTGATCTCTACCGTATTCAGCCTTGGATCCATGGTAAAACGGAATGAATGGACCGCCATGAAAGCTTCGGGCATCAGTCTTTACCGGGTTACCCTACCCTTGATCATCTGTGGGCTGTTTCTATCAGGATTCTCCTTTGCCCTTGATAATATGCTGGTTGCTTATGGAAATGAAAAGCGATTTGAGATCGACCGTGATTACGTAAAACGGAAGTCACGCCATAAACTGAAGAATACCCTGAAAAATATCTTTCTTCAAAAAAATACATCGACCCATATCTCCCTGACCCAGTATTATATTAAAAAATCAACCGGACATGATCTTACCATTGTAGACCTGGGTCCGTCCTCGATCCGGGAACGAATCGACGCAAAAAAAATTACCTGGAACGCGGACTCGGCTAAATGGTCTCTTAGTGGATATTCTTTCCGCGTGTTTAATGACCAAGGATTAGAAACAGATGTGATGTTTGGCGCTCCTGATACACTCCTAAGCCTTGGATTTACCCCGGATGAGATCCAGCAACAGGCCAGAAAACCGGATGAACTTGACTACTACAGTTTAACGGAACGGATCATCCAGCTAAAGGAGAATGGAGTGGATACGCTCAGGTGGGAAGTAACACGCTACCTTAAAATATCATTTGCCTTCACCAATCTTATCGTGGTGCTGTTCGGAATCCCCCTGGTTGTTTTAAAAGAAAAGAATAGTCTTTCCTTTGGTGCAGGTGCCAGCGTCTTTGTGATTTTCGGCTATTATGCCTTTATCAAGTTTGGACAGTCACTGGGTTTCAAGGGAATTATAGACCCCATGGTATCTGCCTGGCTGGGCAATATCGTATTTATGACAAGTGGAATTCTGCTGCTCTGGAGGGCAAAAACGTAAAAGAGATAGCTACTCTTTTTTTGGTTTGGGTAATGGCCCTTCTTTATCGGACTTTTTTGAATCCTTATCCTTGCCCACCAAAGTAATCCCAAAAGAAAAATTGAACCCTTTCATGGTGTGTAGCCACATGCCGTTTCTAAACGCAAAACCCAGATCAAACATGACCATGCCCTTCCTGACACCAAAACCCATTCCCAGTTCTTTCATATCACCGCCGCCCCAGGCAAAGCCAATCCGCATGGGAACTGTGGGTATGCGGGTCCATTCTGTAGCAATGGACCATTTCCATTGTTGTCGGGCATAATACTTATTCTCGAAACCGGCTACAAGATCTGATGCGAATAAGAAATCATCTAACTTCTTGGACATTCCAAGCCTGAACGTTGCCGGAACCCGGGTCTCAAAATCTCTGGCTTTCTTAGGTACAAAAAAAGTGGTCTGATTGGTAAATAATGAGTCTCCTCCCAATTTATCCGCGCGGATCGTATCAATGTTAAATGTATATAATATAGATTCATTTGAATTGAGGGTACTGTCTCCCCAGGTGAAAGGGTAAAAACTTGATGTCAGTGGGTTGATACTGGATGAGCTTTCACTATCGCCCTGGGTCCATCGAATCGTCCCTGCAAGGTTGATCAGGGATGCACCAAACTGCCAGCCCTTATAGGGTCTGGACACAACACCTACATCCAGTCCAAAGCCTGCCCCGCCAACACCCTGGCGGATAATATATTTTCCTGAACCATAAATGCCCAGGTCATCTGTGATGAGGCTTGATGAAGATGAATCTTCATCTACACCCAAGTAAAATAAGCCCTGCATGTATTTGACCGTAATTCCCCACGACATGGATTTGAATGGAACCCCGAAAGAGAAACCAAATTCATTCAGCCCAACAATTTCATAATTGAATTCCAGGTCCAACTCAGCTTTCTGTCCGTTGCCATAAAACATGAGTTCCAGGAGTCCAATGGGCAGGCGATAATTCTGCAAAATAATATTATTGGCAGAAAATGCCATATTCCCCTTAGAAATATTCAACAGAGGGATTGGCATATGTGTATCCATAAAAAAGGCCATCCCATCTTCGGCCTCCAACTCATCAAATAAAGCATTTTTTTCTTTCATATTCAATGTGTCGCCACTGTATTGTGCTATATTTTCAATAGAGAAAAAATTACCCAGTATGCCCAAATCCAGTTGAAGCCCTTGAACCATAAAGGGCCGGTTTTGCTGAAGCCCGATAATGCCCGGGTTATAGCCCACACTGAAAATACCATCGGCTATGGTTGTATAGGCTCCGGCCATGGCCACAACCCTTGGGTCCCGTTTAGTCTGAGCCTGCAGGACCAGGCACATCATCACCAGTATGGGGAATAATCGTCTCATCGGTTCGACCAGCTTACATTAGGTTTACGATCCCTAGATCCACTGGCTCTAGCGGGACTTCTAATTTTGAGATAATGCCCATTAATGTCACAGGACTCGCCATTGGATGCAATTATCTTGATCCTCAAAGAATCTGTGTCTGTCAGTCCACTGGAAGATAGGTCCCAGTTGTAAGACCCTGAATTATCCAAACTTCCAGCGATTAAGGACCAATTATCTGTATATACACAATATCCTGGTTTATACGTATTGGTATCTCCACCCGTTGAATAGTAAAGATCTATTGTTTCATTGCTGGTTCCGTAAGACTTCCAAAGGATTTCATAGGATTCATTTGTGTAAAAAGTTTGTCCGCCATTTGGATGGGTGAGTACCAGTTCATTTTTCGCTGAACCAAAAGCCCCGGAACTGCTTAGAGTAAACGTAATGAAAGAACTGATCTCCAGATAATCTTCCACCGAAAGGAATACACCCACAGAATCTGTTCCTGGCAAATGAAACCTGGGCATGGTATAATGGTTTCCATAATCCGTTAATAAAAAGATCTGTGATGTATCGATGGTACTAGTATACACTCCGGAACCAGGAACTGCGACCATCCCTTCAGGATATCCTGACGAATCATTTGCACCATAGTAGGATTCTGGGTTAGGCAATAAAAATTTGAACAGGGTATCCACATAAGCAAAAATTGTATCTGTTCCTGAACCATCGGATTTAACAATATAGGGCAAACCGTCAATGCATTCTGAAAAATCGGTCATTACATCAAAGATGTAAACTTCACCGCTATCCGGAGAGATATCCCTGCATTTTCGTAGAATATATAAACTGTCTGTTGGTGACAAGATATCCAGGGCAGCAAGCGTATCCCTGTAGAAGTTCAATTGTTCCCGGGATGTATCTGTTAAAAATAAGGAGTAATTGCTCATTAATACAGATACTTCTGCACCAAAGGGCATTGCATTGGTAATGGTTGACACCAGGCTGGTTTCTAATAAGCTGTTACGGATTTTATAGCGTGTATCATGCTCAAACTCTTCAATTTCAGTTGCAGTACCACCCATAAATGTCATGGGTTCCAACTGCAATACAAATGGTATGGTGACCCTGAAACCACCAGCAATTGCCTTATTGGCCTCAATGGAACCTCGGCCGTCTACCTTAACTTCAGGAACAATGATCATTTGGACTGGGTTAGATGCCAGCAAGTCAATAATGGACGAACAGGTATCACAAGGGGTTTCCGTTTTTGTAAAAGAAGGCAGACTGTCTTCTACGGACTCATAAATCGTGATTGTCGTTCCCAGTTTACTCAAACCAATGATGGTCATTGCAGTGTCCGTACTGGCATTGGTTAGTGGAAATCCGATTGTATCCACATTCACAGGGACATATGTGAGTTCGCCCAGCGAATTATACCCTTTAAACTCCATGAGCATTTGAATAGGCAATCTGATCTGGTTCTTAAAAATAATTTCAAAAACTGCTTCCGTAGGAATCGCTCCTGTGAATCCAGGTGGGAATTCCTGTTCCGTAGGTTCTGCTGGCATTTCCATAAATAAATTTGCACCTATGGAAGAAAAGGATAATTGGTCCAGTTGCATGTTCATGGTAAACTCGCCCAAAGGTGAACCGTCTAAAGGAATTGATGCTTTTTGTTGCGGAATAACAATATCCAAAACCAGAGCAAAACTGGTAAAGGCACTATCGGGCCATCCATCATTATCATTATCTCCCTCAGTACTCTGCAACGTATACCCCCGCATATCAAACGTTTTATTAATCTCAATCCCATTTTTTAAAACCGTATCTATCTTTACGGAGTCACCTCCGGGTGTGGGAAAAAAGTTCTGGAAATTCATTAAGAAATTCATATCGAAGGGAAAGGAACTGGCCAGATTACTGATAACCAGTTTATTCTCATTAAAAGCTGCACCATCATCCTTGAGTATATTTCTATAGATTTCCATTCTGCTTATCCCTGTCTCAGACATGTCCATCTCCGGTAATTCCATAGGCGGCATCTCAATCCCGTCCGACATGGAATAATTGTTTGTAGTGACATCAATACTGTCAATACCCGCCATCTGGAATGCAAGTTGGAAATCCACGTACAGTGAACCAGGCGGAATGGTTACATAATCACTGGCAGGGGTCAAGGACATATTCGTAGCCATGTTTAAAAAACTGGTAAGCCCTGATCCCGATAGATTGGTCGTATCCGCATAGGTCTGCCCGCTGGAGATCGTAGGCATGGTACTGTGATTGGCAAGGGTATCATTTAAGGGAGCTGTATTTCCTGTGACCATGTAGGAATACACATTTTGTAGATCCGTAGGGATACCATTGTTTTTGAAGAGTGTTCTATATACGCTGTTACTTGCATGGGTAGCAATGATCAAGGTATCCACACTGGCAATGATAGGCGGATCTTCAGGCAATGGAATTGAAGAAAGACCCAGGTCAATCGTTGTATCCAAAGCTGTAGACAGTATCCCCATGACTGAATCAAACAGGGCTACGATAAGAGAATTAAAATCATCTGCTGTCATATGCCTAACAGAATCATTAGGGAATGAGAATAACCTACCAAGTGTGTCACCTGTTGTGCTATCCGTAACACATATCAAAGTATCAGTAACAAAAAAAGGAGGGTCAGGTATAGGAAAAGTATCAACCAATTCACACCATTTTGCAGTATCTTGATAAATTGAAAGATCATACAAAACCACATCGATCTTTTGATCAATTAAAATACCCGGCAATTCGATATCCATACTGATACCTGGAATTTCTCCCGATGATACGGCCTGGTTGAGCCCCAAAGGGACGGAAGGAAGATCGGGAAGTGCAGTTGCAGGCATCTCTCCTTCCTGAACAATCTTAAAACCCAGGGAATCATCCGTCAAAAAAATACCTGCAGTTGAATCTGAAATATCTGTCATCTGGTATTTCGTCTGTACAAGAGGGATCTTCAAATCCAGATACCAGGTTGGCATTTCGAATTTATCTGGAATGTCGAAATCGCACGCTCCTACCACCATCAATAGGACAGCTAAGAATGCATGCAAAAATCCCATCTTCCAACGGGATAGGAGATGTCTCGGGTTTACCTTCATGTGTTGCCAATAGTGTTGGACTTCCGCACTCAAATTTGTGGAATTATTCCGAGAGATACAAAAACAAAAAACCCCGCATAAAAATGCGGGGTTAAGTGTTGATATTATATGATTTAGATCAATACCGATAGTGCTCCGGCTTGTAGGGGCCTTCTTTAGGGACCCCGATATAGTCTGCCTGTTCATCGGTTAGCTCGGTTAATATAACCCCCAAATGGTCCAGATGGAGACGAGCTACTTCTTCGTCCAATTCCTTAGGCAGCATGTACACACCCAGCTCCGGTGCTTCGGTCGCCAATGCAATTTGCGCCATGACCTGGTTGGTGAATGAATTTGACATCACAAAGCTGGGATGTCCAGTTGCACAACCCAGGTTTACAAGCCTGCCTTCAGCTAAAATAAATATCTGGTGACCATCAGGGAACGTATACCGGTCTACCTGCGGTTTAATCACTTCACGTTTTATCTCCCCATCCTGGTTTACTGCATTGACCTGGATCTCATTATCAAAATGGCCAATATTGCATACAATAGACTGGTCCTTCATCCCGTACATATGTTCTTTAGTGATCACATCCTTATTTCCTGTGGTTGTAACAAAAATATGGCCTTCAGCCAGAGCCTTTTCTAAAGTGGTCACTTCAAATCCTTCCATGGCTGACTGCAAAGCACAGATTGGATCAATTTCGGTCACGATAACCCGGGCACCATAGCCCCGCATGGATTGAGCGCATCCCCGACCCACATCCCCATAGCCACAGATAACAATAGTCTTTCCAGCCACCATAACATCCAGGGCACGCTTAAGCCCATCTGCCAGGGATTCACGGCAGCCGTAAATGTTATCAAACTTTGATTTGGTAACCGAATCGTTCACATTATAGGCTGGAAAAAGTAAATGACCGTCTTTCTCCATCTGTACCAGCCTGTGTACACCTGTGGTGGTCTCTTCAGAAACACCAATCACATTTTTCTGGACCTTGTGCCAGTGGTTGGGATCTTTTTTCAATATATCTCTCAGGAGTCTCTCAATGATCTGTTCTTCTTCAATCTCAGTTGTGATCTCAGGAGTTTCACCATATTTGGCATAATATTCCTCTAGTTCGTACCCTTTATGGATTAATAGAGTAGCATCTCCGCCATCATCCACGATTAGATCCGGTCCGGATCCATCAGGAAATGTCAAAGCCTGCAGCGTACACCACCAGTATTCTTCCAGTGATTCTCCTTTCCAAGCGTACACAGGAACTCCTGTTTCAGCAATGACCGCTGCAGCATGATCCTGGGTGGAAAAAATATTACAGCTCGCCCAACGCACATCTGCCCCCAATTCAACCAGGGTTTCAATAAGGACTGCCGTCTCTACAGTCATGTGCAGAGAACCGGTTAACTTTTTCCCTGCCAGTGGTTTTTTAGGTCCATATTTAGCTCGGGTGGACATAAGCCCAGGCATTTCTTTTTCAGCAATACCCAGGGCTTTTCGCCCATCACCTGCTAAACGGATATCCTTGACCTTATAGGGCAAGGATTCAACAATAGATTGGGTTAATGTTTTAGTCATTTTTTTCCTCTATAATTTTGAACGAAGTGCGTCAACCATGTCGGTTTTTTCCCAGGTAAACTGTTCCAATTCCCGACCAAAATGCCCATATGCAGCTGTCTGTCTGTATCGCGGTTTCTTAAGATCCAGGTGCGCAACGATTTCCCCGGGCCGGATTGGGAATACATCCCGAGCCAGATTCGTGAGTGTTTCATCATCCACGCTGCCCGACCCCTTTGTTTTCACATAGAAGGATGTAGGTTCTGCTACTCCAATGCTGTACGATAACTGGACTTCGCAACGATCCGCCAGGTCAGCAGCAACAATATTTTTTGCAATATACCGAGCCATATAGGTAGCGCTCCTATCTACCTTGGATGGATCCTTACCAGAAAATGCTCCACCGCCATGGGGTGCATACCCACCGTAAGTATCCACAATGATCTTTCGTCCGGTCAGCCCAGTGTCCGCTTCAGGACCGCCGTACACAAAACGTCCCGTACCATTCACAATAAAATCCTCATTATATGGATATCCATAGGCATCTAGGACCGGTTTAATAACATGATGAATTACCTCGCTCTTTACAAATTCCAGTTCCTTTTCTTCAGTTCCGTAATCATCCAGCATGTCATCATGCTGGGTGGCAATCACCGTTTTCTCTACAGAGACTGGACCACCATTTTCATAGGTTACGGACACCTGGGACTTACCATCAGGCCTGACCCAGGGCATTGTTCCATCTTTACGAAGAATAGATAACCGTTCCGTTAGACGCTGGGATATCTGTATGGGAAGGGGCATCAGTTCCGGTGTTTCCTTGCAGGCGAACCCGAACATAAGTCCTTGATCACCGGCACCCTGTTCAGAAATATCTTCTGCATCGACGCCTTGAGCAATTTCTGTGCTCTGCTCATGGAGCATGGACATGACTTTAACCTCTTCAGGGTCCACACCGCTGTTTCCCTTATGGTATCCTATTTCTTTAATGGTGCGCTTAACAACATCCTCCACATCAATAGATCCAGTGGTACGGACTTCACCGGAAATAACAACAAGGCCCTTGGTTGCCAGGGATTCACAGGCCACATGTGCTTCAGAATCCTTAGATAGGATATCATCCAGGATTGCATCTGAAAAAGCATCACATGCTTTGTCCGGATGACCTTCAGTGACCGATTCGGATGTAAATAAATATTTGCTCATTCTTTTTCCTTTAGTTGTGCTACCATAACTCTCATAGAATCGGCGGCGAAATTAATATACATTCTCATGAATATTGCTGTGTTTTTATGCAAAATTCCCGGTAGATCCGAGCCAGTTCCTGCAGCATTTCCACAGACGATTGAAAGTTGTAGGACATTATATGTTCCACATTCAACCCCACGGGCACCTTAAGATTATTAACAGTAATAAAATCAAGTACTTCATTTAATACTTCAACTGCTACATCCAAGGATCGTTCGGTCATGGAACCTGGCCTGCCCTTAAGGTACCGTTCAGTATCAACAGGAATCTCTACTCCAAGCCATTTTAAGAATTCAATATTCTTCTGGGATGATACGGGTGCAAAACTGAGTAGAATCCTTCTAGGGAAGGTATCCAGTTCATTGCAGCGGCTCTGGTAATTATTGATCATTTTAATAATATTTTCTGCATTATAAAGAACCTGTGTGGTGAAAAATTCTGAACCATGTTCACTTTTCCTGATTAAATTTTTTGACTCATCCTTTCTGCTGGGGATGGCAATGCCACCGCAGAAAATATCCCCGCCATTGGAATTGTATCCCCTGGCTATGGTTTGCAGCATTTCATTTACAGATGGTCCAGGATAATCCACTTTACTGGATTCACCACCCACAATAATCATGTTCTCAATCTCGTAAGTTGTATTGGTCTCATCGATCCAGCGTATCTGCTCATCGTAAGGTTCATGAACCACGACCCGGTTTATAATGGCTTCAATTCCAACAATATCCTGGAGGAGCATGCCAAATTCCCGAGGTTCCCCCCGTTTCTGGTTGGTTATGGGCCGATCCCCACGCCCGATTTCATCATGGACTTCCGGGATATTAATCGCGTCAATATGGGTCTGGGATAATAAAGAACTTATGGTCTCCGCATAGGAGTTTAATGTACCATCTTTTTCCCGCGGAGGTAGAATTTCGTAGGCCACTACGGGGCGCTGTGGTTTTTTTACTTTATCTCGTATCCTCATTCTGCACTTTCATTTTTTAATACGCTGAAATATTGTGAGTCTGGATGGGAAAAATACCATCCACAGACCGAAGCCCCAGGCCACATGGCTCTGGTTTCTGTTAGAGACACGGCAATAGACTTCTTAACATCCAACAGTGTCCAAATCTTATCTTTTTCTGTATGATCTGGACAGGCGGAATAACCGGGAGCCGGGCGAATCCCTTTGTATGATTCTCTGACCAATTCTTCATTGGAATTATTCTCATCGGATGCATAGCCCCAATACACCTTTCTAACTTTTTCATGGAGCCACTCAGCGGCTGCTTCAGCAAATCGATCTGCAATCACCTTCACCATAATAGCATTGTATTCATCATGTTCTGACTGAAAGCGTTCAACCAAATCGTCCAGTCCATGGCCTGCCGTAACTGTAAATACACCAATATGATCATCTCCGTTCTGTGAAATAAAATCAGCTAAACAAAAATTAGGTTTATTTCCTTTATCGAGCAATTGACGAGGAAAATTGAACGTAACATCATCATTTGTTAATCTAACTTCTTCTTGGTTGGATTGAGCAGGAAAGATTCCAAACACAGCCTTGGCTGTTAATGAGCTGTCTTTTATTATTGCCTTCAATAAATCCTTCGCATCATTAAATAGTTTCTGAGCTTCTTGACCTATTACCGTATCGTTTAATATACCTGGATAAGTTCCCTTAAACTCCCAGGCATGGAAAAAGGGTGACCAATCAATATAATTCTTCAATTCATCCAATGGCATTGACTCTATCTTGGTGATTCCGGATTTTAACGGCTGAAAAGGATCAAATTCCAGCCTGGGTTTTCGTGCTCTAGCTTCAGTCAGCGATAACAACTTTAGTCTTTGTTGATTCTGATAAAATGTTTCTCTTATAGTTTGATAATCTTTCGATGTTGTTTTAACCAATTCCTTTTTTGCCACAGGATTTAAAAGTGTTCCTACAACACCAACGCAACGGCTCGCATCCAAGACATGGAATACAGATGATGGGTATTCTTCTTCAATTTTTACAGCAGTATGTTTCCTACTTGTGGTAGCACCGCCAATTAAGAGTGGAATATGAAACTCCTGACGTTTCATTTCGGATGCCATATAGACCATCTCATCCAAGCTGGGCGTAATCAGACCAGAGAGTCCGATCATGTCAGCTTTTAATTCCTTAGCCGTTGATAATATTTTATCTGCTTGAACCATAACACCCAGATCTATAATAGTATATCCATTACATCCTAATACAACACCAACAATATTTTTTCCGATATCATGTACATCCCCTTTTACGGTCGCCATAACAATGGTTCCATTGGACAAATCCTGAAGCCCTTTTTCTTCTTTTTCTTTTTCAATAAAAGGAACAAGGTGAGCCACCGCTTTTTTCATGACTCGGGCAGATTTCACCACTTGTGGAAGAAACATTTTTCCTGAACCAAATAAATCACCAACCCGGTTCATACCATCCATAAGCGGACCTTCAATCACATCGATTGGTCTGTTTAATTGTTGTCGTGCTTCTTCAGTATCTTCTACAATAAATGTGTCATTCCCTTCAACCAGAGCATGGGTAATCCGTTCACCAATTGGCAAAGATCTCCAAACCGTATCTTCTTTTTGTTCCTTTTTAATCCCTTTATAATTGTCAGCCAATTCTACGAGTCGATCTGTTGCTTCAGGGTGACGGTCAAATAATACATCTTCAATGGTATTTCTTAATTCAGTTTCTATATCATCGTAAACCATCAGCTGGCCTGCATTTACAATACCCATATCCATCCCATTTTGGATCGCATGATATAAAAAACAAGAATGCATGGCTTCTCTAACAGCATTATTTCCGCGGAATGAAAAAGACAGGTTACTCACCCCGCCGCTTACATGGACATGGGGCATTTTTTCCTTAATACTTTTTGTAGCATCAATAAATGCTTTTCCATACTGGTTATGCTCTGCGATTCCCGTTGCAACAGCAAAAATATTTGGATCAAAAATGATATCCTCTGGCGTAAGCCCGACCCGATTGGTCAAAATATCAAAAGCACGTTTACAGATCTGCACTTTTCTTTCAAAGGTCTCCGCCTGCCCTTCTTCATCAAAGGCCATTACAATAACTGCAGCACCATACTTTTTAACCAACTGAGCTTGTCGAATAAATGCATCTTCTCCTTCTTTCATGGAAATGGAATTAACAATGCCTTTGCCTTGGATATTTTTCAATCCACATTCGATCACGCTCCATTTAGATGAATCTATCATAATGGGTACTTTGCAGATATCAGGTTCTGATGCGACCAATCGCAGAAACTTACCCATGGCTTCTTCTGAATCGATTAGTCCTTCATCCATGTTGACATCAATGATCTGGGCACCATTTTTCACCTGCTCACGAGCAACAGATAGAGCTTCATCATATTGGTCTTCTTTGATCAATCGTTTGAACTTGGCCGAACCGGTCACATTGGTTCTTTCGCCAATATTAATAAAATTTGAATTGGGACGAATGACCAGGGGTTCCAGGCCGCTCAATTTTGTCAAAGGATCATTCTTAGGAATCACACGGGGTATTTTCCCAGATATAGAGTTTGAAAATTCAGAAATATGATCCGGTGTAGTTCCACAACAGCCTCCCACAATGTTCACCAGGCCTGCGTTGGAAAATTCATTTAAAAAACCAGACATTTGTTCGGGGGTCTCATCATAACCGCCAAATTCATTGGGCAGACCCGCATTGGGATAAACCAGGATATGTGTATCCGCAATTTGGGCAAGGGCATCCACATAGGGGCGAATCTGTTCTGCACCCAAGGCACAATTTAAGCCAACAGCCAATAGGTCCATGTGGCGAATGGAATGCCAGAATGCTTCAACCGTCTGGCCGGATAATAATCTGCCACTGGCATCAGTGATGGTACCAGACACCATCACCGGGAGAGACTTTCCAGTTTCTTCAAACAAGGATTGTATGGCAAATAAAGCCGCTTTACAGTTCAGCGTATCAAATACGGTTTCAATCAAGAGTACATCAACGCCTCCGTCCATTAACCCTTTTGCCTGTTCTTCGTAGGCAACTGTTAATTCATCAAAGGTTACATTCCTGAAACCCGGGTTTGACACATCCGGGCTCATAGATGCTGTTTTATTGGTTGGTCCCAGCGCACCACATACAAATCTTGGTTTATCGGGATTCTCTTTTGTGAATTCATTAGCAACGTCAGAGGCAAGTCCGGCTGCAGTCCTGTTTATTTCATAAACCACATGCTCCATCTGGTAATCGGCCTGGGAAATGCTTGTGGAATTGAATGTATTTGTTTCAACAAGGTCTGCTCCAGCCTCCAGATAGGCAGCATGAATCTCCCTGACCACGTCCGGACGTGTCAGCGAAAGGATATCATTATTTCCTTTCAGGTCGCAGGGATGATCCTTAAACCGGTTTCCGCGGAAATCAAGTTCTTCCAATCCGTAGGATTGGACCATGGTACCCATGGCACCATCCAGGACAAGAATTCTTTTTGTTAATATATCTTTCATTTTAGGCATAAAAAAAGCCGGCGCTAAGTCCGGCTACTTTTTGCAGACCTTTTTAGCACTTTTTTAATGTCGCGGCAATATGGTGCAAATCACGACTGAAGAAACTTAGTAAATCTTACCTATGAATTCAAATTTTATTATTTGGGATTATTTGACCGTCAACAGTGTTGCTAGAGTGTTTTGGATACAACCTGATCCTTCACATTGTCCGGTGCATGATAATGTCGTACAGAAAAATCAATAATCATCTTGATCCCTTTCTTTCATTTGGTATAGCTGGTCCTGCACGGTGGACAGCTTCATCGCCCAGATCATACTGCTGGTAATTTTTCTGGAATTTTTTAACCAGGTTTTCTGCGGTAGTTCGATAGTGATCCGAGTCATTCCAGGCACGCATTGGATTCAGCAGTTTTGAATCAATATCACCCAATAATGTTGGGATCTGAAACCGAAAATACATATCCGTTTCAAACTCTGCTTCTTCAATCACTCCATCAAGTATAGCGTTAATGATCTCCCGTGTTTTCGGAAGGCTGAACCGTTTGGCACCTGATTGTGCGCTGGCGCCTACCCACCCCGTATTGACCAGATATACAGATACATCAAACTTTTCCATTTTTTCCTTTAAGAGTTCTGCATATCGTAATGGATGCAATGTCAAAAATGGACCCCCAAAGCAGGGTGAGAACGTGGCCGTAGGTTCGGTGATACCTCGTTCTGTTCCGGCGACTTTTGCTGTATACCCGCTGATAAAATGGTACATGGCTTGTTCCGGATTCAGTTTCGCAACTGGCGGCAGAACACCATAAGCATCGCAGGTAAGAAATATTATCTTTTCAGGATGCCCGGCTACACTAGGCTGGCCTTTGCCATAAACAGAATTATCAATATGATTTAAGGGATAGGAAACGCGGGTATTCTCAGTTTTAGACCCATCAGAAAAGTCAATTTTCCTGGTTGTTTTATCATAGACAACATTTTCTAATAGAGCGCCTTCGCGGATTGCATTATAGATATCCGGTTCTTCTTCCGGGTTTAAATTGATCACCTTGGCATAGCAACCGCCTTCAAAATTAAAGATGCCATCATCAGACCAGCCATGTTCATCATCACCGATCAGGGGCCGGACCGGGTCTGTACTGAGAGTGGTTTTACCCGTCCCAGACAGGCCAAAGAAAATAGCAGGATTTCTAGAATCCACGTAAACATTGGCAGAACAATGCATGGATAGAACGCCTTTTTGAGGGAGCAGGTAATGGAGGACAGAAAATATCCCTTTTTTCATTTCACCACCGTATTCCGTACCTCCGATAATGGCAAGCCTTTTTTCCATATGAAAGATGATAAATGTTT
>Ga0208765_1000543_pt1 | contig 24892 bp, 18 predicted proteins | sample ETNtaG_2_FD_185783 | JGI IMG/M metagenome (GOLD analysis project Ga0208765, IMG submission 185783) | Marine microbial and viral communities from oxygen minimum zone, Eastern Pacific Ocean - ETNP201406SV203 (SPAdes) (version 2) | ecosystem: Environmental > Aquatic > Marine > Oceanic ...
CCACAAGGTGGCGAAGTCGGCCTGATTACCAGTGTAACCGAACCATTCTGTGGCGATTGCACCCGCGCCCGCTTGTCGGCAGATGGCCACCTCTACACCTGTCTGTTCGCAAGTCAGGGATTCGATCTACTAACGCCGATGCGTGAGGGTGCGACCGATGAAGACCTTCTTGCTCTCATCGAATCCTGTTGGATGGCCCGCGATGACCGTTACTCTGAGATTCGCGCAGAAGCATCTCCTTCGCATGCGCGCGTGGAAATGTCGTACATCGGCGGCTAATCGAAGCAAGCCTCAGCAACTTCCAGCACGGTCGGCCAGGGAGCATCAGTTCGAATTGCTGGTGCACCCCACCTTGCAATTGCGGCCTTGAAACCAGCGGACTGCAAGCCCTCGACGAGTTTGACAATCCGAGGGGGACCACCTACATCGCAGTATTTTGGCAACATATCAGTCATGATGAGTGACGGGGTTTCGGCAAGTTCTGCTTCACCGACCAAGTGTCGAACAGCGGGTTCAGCATATTCCCCACAGAGTTCTGTCGCCCGTTCGACGGACATCGAGGCCAACACCTCGGAATCGAACAGCGAACCAGTCCAGAGTGGTCCAGAGATTCGCTTGTCATCCCGACGGACTGGATGTGAGAATGGTAACAGACAGAATGGCTGTTCTCCATCATCCCCCTGGGGGTGGAGTCCAGCCTCGCTTGCGGCATGCAACTCTTCCGAAGTGGGTGAAGCGACACGCCAGCCGAGATTCTCTTCAAGCAAATTTGCGGCTTGAATGGATCGATGAACCTTGACCGAGACTCGAATGTGATGTGAGTCCCATGACGAGAGAAGTGGAATGACACAACGGTCGTGTTGAGCTGCAGTTCGTGCCACTGTAGCCATGAGCAATCTAAGAGCCGAATCGTGTGCCATCTGATCTGTACGAATTTTTGCTCCATAACGCCGCAGGCATGCGCTTGCAGATGACCCAGTCAACGCTGCAGTATCCGTCGCTGTGATTTCCATCACTGCACGTCGCGCACTGGATTGCATGGCCGAATCCAGGAAAGGAACAGGGGATCCAAATGGGTCGATGTCAATCCATTGCCATCCTGAGGAGAGCAGAACTTGACGTGAATCCTCGTTGCGAAATTCAACCCTTGGGCAATTCTCTCTTGCAAATTCGATTGCTTCCTCATCGAGGTCAGCCCCAACTATGAGCAACCTCTCAGATTTCTCGGGCGGTAATTCAGTCAACCATCGATTGATGCGACTCCCTGTTGCACAGAGCGCATCTAGCGTGTGAATCTGCGGTTTGTTGAACCATTCAGTGTCCAACATGTGATCCATCAGGAGGACACTGCGCGTGCGACAATCTGCCATTGCGGGATTGTGGAAGGTTGAACGATGCGCTCGGTCCGCAGGCCCTTTGCCGTGTCGCTCCAATTGCTTCTCAGTACGCCCTTCTTTGGCAGGCGGTAATCGATGTTGAGTCCGCCCTTCAAGGACGATCTCTGACTCAGTCAATGCATCACCTCAGTAGTGCTCGAAGACGATGTCCGGATTGGCATGAGTTACCTTGTGACCATGGTCTCTAACTTGGCCGACCACTTGGGTTCCTTCTAGGCGTGAAGTCACCCAATCGCAGACGGCTTCCGCGTGCGTTGCATCAACGACCAAGACCATCCCCATTCCGAGATTGAAGGTCCGCGCCATCTCTCGATCCGAGATACCACCAGTGGACTGAATCCAATTGAACTCTGGAAGAACAGGCAGGGGGTTATCAATATGCCAACCAAGACTGTCATGCAACCTCAGCAGATTGGATAGGCCACCACCGGTTACATGGCAAATGCCGTGCAGTGCATCGGCTGGACATGGCCCGTTTCCGGCACGACAAGCATCGATTAGATCAGTCACCGGGTTGACATAGATGCGAGTTGGATTGAGTAAAACTTCCCCAAGAGTGACCGCTCCGTCACCCATTCGGGTTATTTCACGACCCGCGTGTTCAGTGTCGAATGGCGCCGCATCAGTATAGGCGAGACCACTCACCTCGACGACCTTACGAACCAATGAGAATCCATTGGAATGCACACCGCTGGCTGGCAATCCAATCATGACATCTCCAGCACAAATGTTTGCTCCCGTGATGGCTGCCCCCTTTGGGAGCCAACCCAACGCAGTTCCTGAAAGATCGAGTTCGGTGACTATTCCGGGCAGACTAGCAGTTTCCCCTCCAGCGAGGGTGACGCGCGCAATTCTACATGCCTCTGCTAGGCTGGCACCAATGGCTGCATGTTGTTCAGGGTCGGGTTTGGGGACTGCGATGTAATCAACAAAGGCGATTGGTTCTGCACCTACGCATAGTAAATCGTTGACGTTCATTGCCATACAATCGATACCTACTCCACTCCAATGACCCATCATCGAAGCGATTTGCAATTTGCTGCCCACTCCATCGGTAGCCAAGGCGAGGAGACTGTCGCCGAACTCGATGAGTCCACCGAATCCACCGGGCAAATCGACAGGCGCACCGGGTGTGCCTGCTGCTCGAACGGATTGTGATAGTGCGCCGACTAAGGAAGCAACCGAGGCCCCCTCAAGGTCGATGTCCACGCCACTGCTTGCGTAGTCCAGACCCTCGTCAGTGTCGCTCATCGCTCCGCGCGAGCCGCAGTAGCCCCTTCAGGCTGCCGCCACCGGCGATTTTACTCAATGAACAGGGCCGCAGCAGACTTCATACCCCGAACCACCCCCTCCGGGGGTGCGGAAGTGATGTAATGGCCACACAACGACGACTCCTCGTTCTATTGATGACAACGCTCATGTTGAGTACTGCCTTTGCCGGTTGCTTAGGTGGTGATGATGGTGGTGGCGATACTGAACCAGATCCCAACAACGGTGGAGACGGCAATGAAAATACCCCACCTGCAGATACGGATGGCGATGGTATCTACGATGTGATTGACCAGTGTGCCGACACACCTGCAGGCACTGAAGTGGAATGGAATGGTTGCCCTGTAGCTGCAGATACGGATGGCGATGGCGTGATTGATGATGACGACAATTGTCCAGATTCTCCCTCGAACGCTGAGGTTGACGATGACGGTTGTGAAATTGTCTACGATACTGATGGTGATGGCGTTCCAGATGGCTCTGATGCGTGTCCAGGTACCCTTTCAGGAACCGAGGTAGATGCCTATGGTTGCGAGGTCATTTACGATGCAGACAACGACGGTGTGGCAGATGCTGATGATGATTGTGCAGATACTGCCGAAGGTAGTGAGGTAGACGCCAATGGGTGTCCGGTACCTCAGGACAGTGATGGTGACGGCGTTCTCGATGAGAATGATCAGTGTGCCAACACGCCAGCCGGAATCACAGTAGATGAGAATGGTTGCGAGGTTTTCACCGGTACCGTGACCGAAGTCAAGATTGGCGTCCTAACACCACGCACCGGCGGCAATTCCCACCTTGCCGAGGGATTGGAGAATGCCGCACAGATGGCCATTGATGATATCAATTCAGCCCAGAGCGCCTACGAATTTTCCCTCGTGTTCTATGATACAGAATCCACAGGTTCCAAGGCAAACGTGGCGACTTGGTCTCTCATCGAAGGCGATGGTGTATCCGGAATCATCGGCGGCTCATCCATTTCGATTCTACAGCAAGGCATGACAAAACCGATTGAGCACGAAATCCCCATCATCACATCTCTAGTTGCTGACGCTGGCCTTGAAGAGATTGAGGATGACGGACTCATTTGGCGCGTGATTCCAAGTGAAGCAGATAGCGCAAATGGTGCGGCGATGTGGGCGAATATCTACGAATTGAACAATCTCGCGGTTATCCATGTCGACAATGGATTTGGTCGTTCAGCAGTGCGAATGTTCACAGATGCTTATGATGAGAGCATGATCTGTGCAACGTTGTCATTTCCACAGAATCCAACCGACTCTCAACTTGAAGATGTTCGTGATGAAGCGGTTAACTATGGCTGTGAACACGCCGTTATTCTATCCATTGACACCGATTCTTCTAGAATGATTTCAAAGATTAAAGGAGTCTTATCCGAGGCACGAATCGTTCTTTCTCACCAGTCTGGTTATGCTGAATTCCCTGAACTACTCCCCCCCGGTGCTCGCGGTAATCTTCTGGGTGTAGTTGGTGCCAATGCATCAACCACTTGGACCTCCCCTCTTCAGTCAAATTTCGATGCTGATTATCTGGCTACCTTTGGTTCGACAGCACCATCTCATGCCGGCTCATCTTACGATGCGGCTATGATTTTGGCTCAAGCGACAATTCAAGCGGGTTCAAGCACTGGTAGTGACATCAAAGCTGCCATCCCTTCAGTGGGTTCCAATTATGCTGGCATTGGTGGCACTATCACATTCGACTCGCATGGAAATACACCTGAGATGATGTACGATTTGTTCCGATTTGAGGATGCTGGTGATCAAAACGGAGATGGTTTTGTCGACATGTCATTTGAGGAGATGGGGTATTGGAATGAATGGACCGGAATCTCCTCTCAGTGCCGTGATAATGCAGCCTCTGTTGTTATTGGAATGCTCAGTCCAAGAACGGGTATTCATTCCGCCTACGCACAAGGGGAAGAGAATGGTGTGCAACTCGGTGTGGATTTGCTCAACATCAATCAGCGAGGAACGTGTTTCAGTTTGACTGTTGCCGACACCCAGTCGACTCAATCTGGTGCAGCCAGTGCAATGCAGGCATTGGTTAACGCCGGCGTCATCGGTGTTCTCGGCCCACATTCGACAGAAGAGGCTCTAGGAGCACTAAACGTCGCAGAGTCAAACAAAGTCCCCCTCATCACATTTGGCGCCTTCTCTGATGAGGCACTTGACGCTGCATGGGATGGATGTGGAGTGACCTGCACGCCCTCGGATTATGGATATCTCTGGCGAGTATCTCCTGGCCAAGATCACCACGTCTCTGCTCTGTCTACACATATTTCCAACGGCGGATACTCCAATGTGGCCATCTTGCATGATGATGGCAAGGATAACACCGCAATCGCCACGGCTCTCAGCACTGACCTTGGTACCACGTGTTCAGAACAATCATTCACCCCTGGGCAAACTGACTTCAGCACTGAAATCTCAGCCCTCTCGGGTTGCGATGCCGTGGTCTTACTGGTTGAATCAGAAGATGGTGCACACATCCTTGCTGAACTTCATTCCCAAGCATCGGCAATTGCCAAGATTGGAGGACATGGTTTAGGGGATCGCTCTCTGGGCAACTTGGTCACCGATTCGGCACATCTCGACAATCTGACTGGAATTCGAATGGGTATCGATCATGATATGGCTGAATATGATCACGAACTGAAGTATGTGTACATGATGAACTATGGAACCGAACTAGATTCCTATGCTGCTTGGGCAGGTGATGCATCCCTCATCATGGGAACTGCGGCTCTATTGGCTGAAGTCGGGGCGAATACTGCAACTCCACAGCGTGTCAATGAACAGGGGATTTCCGCAGCTGCCGATGAATATCCAGCGAGCAGTGGTGAGATTACACTGAGCACTTCGACGGGTGATACCAATCACACCAATCTCGATGTCTACCATTGGGCTGGTGATGGTGAATTCACAGAGATTGGACGCTGGCGCCACAACACTGGCCTAGTCATGTTCTAAGACAGATTTCAGCAGCCTTTGCAAAATGCCCCTTTGCCTCTTGCATTCGATGCCCATCTTCGATTTCCATCATGGCGACGACATTCGTATCCTCACTTGCCACGCGCCTTGAATTTTCAATCGGTACGATATCATCTTGAATCCCGTGCAATATGACGGTTGGATGATTCAATTTGGGCCAAGACATCTTATCGGCAGTTTGCATAAATTCCCAATCGAGTGTGATATCGTGCCCGAATCCATGGTGATGATAGGCTCGAGCATCGCCCTGTTCCCACACCTCAATCTCTTCTGCTGAGAGAGAAGTTCTCCACATCTCAGAAAGTCCGAATGCGGGCGCAATCAACAGCAATCCGAATTGCGCGTCTGGGCGAAGTGCACTTGCGTTTGCAGCGGCCAATCCCCCCATTGAAGATCCAGCGATTATATCGAAATCTCCTGAATCGATATATTCGAGCAGTACTTCGGTTTCTTGCTCGATATTCCAACCTTTGTCAGACATCACAGGAGCGACTACTTCCCAGCCCAACTCCTCAATCATGTGTGTGGGTTTCCCCCCATCGGGTGATCCTTCAAATCCATGGGCGAACAGAACCCGCATGCCTTACTCCTCGAAGGACAATGGTTTGAATTCACTGCCCGGAACCGAGCAGCGCGTCATCGGTACGCGCACATTCTTCTCGAGCACGCGTAGGTGAATCTCTGCGGTGACGTGTACTGTGGATGCGAACAGGTGCCCACCGTGGACATTGTGATCATCATCTGAGAGTACGATGTGAATGTGCGTGAATGGCTCCCCATCGAGAACTGCAACATTTCCCTGCATACTCAGCAACTCATTCGCTTCCGCCAAGACGATGCGATGGTACACACTGTCATCTCCGAGGTATCCGATATCGGTATCACGCACGCGTCCGATGCCGCTGGTGATTGCAGCTCCAGACACTCCCTCGCTCGTGCAAACCGCCTGAATTGATGCGTGCAATTCATCCCCGGGGTCCAACCTGAGGAAGATGTCACTGCCCGAGCGCGTGTGTTCCATGCTCTCGGCCCCTTCACGGCCGTTCAAATGACTTCCCTTCAAAATGGTAGAAAATCCAATTGGAGAACCCTCCATTGGAAATCCCAGCGGCCCTCAGAGTCCGTATCGTAGGCTTCTGATTCCAGTGGAAATAAGGGGGTTTGGACCTTGTCTTCCACTAAGTTAATGGGACTCGGAGTACCGATGGCAATGCCCTGTGTGGAGGACGTTGTATGCTTCAGGTTCATGATTCGGCTGCTCGTTGGCGTTCCTTCTTTGAGGAAACCTGTGCCACCGAGATATCCACCCTCGCTGCATCTTGGCCGAGTCAAACGGCCTTTGTGACGAATTTCTCAACTATCCAAGCTTGGAACACTGCCTTCGCTGAATTAATTCTAGAACATCCGCGCGCCACCCTTCGAAATGCCGACACTGTATTGGCCACACTGTGTAGCGAATCAGGATACGAAGCAAACCCCAGAATTCGCGTGATTGGTCTTCCCCCTGATGCACTGCACAAACTCCGTGATATCAGCAGCGAGGAAGTCGAGACGTTCACTACCTCTGAAGTCATTGTAACTAAGGTCAGCGAACTCAAACCACGAATCTACAATGCCATATTCACTTGTACAACCTGTGGTAACACGATTGAAATTTCCCAGCCCAATGAATTGGAATTGATTGAGCCATTGGAATGTCCAGATACGGCTGGTGGCTGCGGCCGAAGACGTTCTGGCGGACAGACCCGCTTCGATTTGAGGTGGGAAGATTCTACGATGATTGACAATCAATGGATCGAGGTACAAGAACTTCCTGAGAATGTGAAGCCCGGTTCACAACCTGTTCGTCTCAGCGTTCTTGCTGAAGCCGAATTGGCAGGAAAACACATTCCAGGCGAACGCGTCAGAATCAACGGTATCCCCTATGTCAGGACGCTGAAGCGTGGTGGTGCGAAGACCCCCATGTTCGATGTGTACATCTCCTTGCATTCAAGTGAACACAAAAATATCCCGTTGGAAGAAGTTACGATTACACCCGAAGAAATCAAAGAAATAGAGAAGATATCCCAAAGGGACGATTTGATGGAACTGTTCGTTCGTTCGATTGCTCCTTCAATCATCGTTGGCGACACTCAGATGAATTCCATCAAGAAATCTTTGATTTTACAATTATTTGGTGGCGTTTCAAGGAAGTTCAGCGATGGTACACGAACCCGCGGCGACATACACATATTGTTGCTAGGAGACCCAGGTGTTGCTAAATCTCAGTTGTTATCGTTCATGGGCACAATCTCTCCCCGTGGCCGCTTTACAACCGGTGGAGGGACAAGTGCTGCCGGTCTCACTGCGGCTGCAGTCAGAGACGCATTCAACGATGGTCGCTTCTCTCTGGAAGCCGGGGCTCTTGTCCTAGCAGACATGGGTCTCTGTGCCGTAGACGAATTCGATAAGATGTCAGGCGATGATCGAGGTTCAATGCACGAAGCGATGGAACAACAACGCATCAACATCAACAAGGGCGGTGTCAGTGCAACAATGCCCACACGCTGTGCTGTTTTGGCGGCTGCAAATCCAAATGAGAAGAATGGAGGAAGATTGGTACCAGTAATTGATGGAGAACCATCAACGTATCTCATCAACCAAATTGATTTGCCTCAGCCATTGATTACACGTTTTGATATCGTATGGATGATAAAAGACGATGTGATCGAAGCCAGAGACCGAAAAATTGGCGAACATATCATCCGGATGAAGCGAAGAGGAACCCCTGAACATCTGATTGAAAGTGGTGAAGAGGTCGAACCACAAGATACTCAGAAAGGCCAGATATACGCTCGTAATGTCGAAGGAGAGGATATTCTAACAAGTGATTTCGTTCAGAAATATGTCGCCTATTGTAAGAGAAATTTCTATCCAAAATGTGACGAAGAACCAATGAATATCTTAGTTGATTATTACACTCATCAGCGCAAGGAGGGGCAAGGGTCAGGAAATACAGTTTCCTTAACCGCCCGATCTATTGAAGGCACCCTCCGAATGGCTGAAGCAAGAGCAAGGCTATTCTTGCGCAGTGATGTGACGGAGGAAGATGCAAAGCATTCCATTGCCATGGATAAATTGTGGCGATATCTTAGCAACGAAGCAGACCTCAACACAGATGACTATTCTGGAATCCCCAAGACGACTCAGAGTGCTGAGCGAATGATTCATGCCATAGTTCGAACTCTCATCAGGGAATCAGAAAGTGGAGAATGTGTAACGAATGAGATCTATAATGCGGCAGCAGAACAGAGTTTCAATGAAGACACCGTGGATCGTGTTCTCTCGACATTGCGCACCCGTGGCACGCTCTGGTGCCCACGCCTCGACATTTGGCGCCTTGCTTGATTCTAACACCGCTGCCCCTTTAGAGGGGCAGCGATTGCCAACCTCACATGGTCGAGGAGGTTCCAGGTGATGTTGCGGATGCCGCCAACCTAGACCCGACGGCTCTTGGCTTCATGTGTGGACTTGAGATTCATCAGCAGTTAGCCACAGGTAAATTACATTCCCGCCAACCCAGTAATCTGTATGAGGATGGAATCGAGGAAATTGAAGGCCGATGGCCAAGCGCCCACCGACGCTTGCGAGCCGCGAGAGGTGAAGGCGGTCGCATTGACATTGCCGCACGCTTTGAACAACGCCGTAATCGTTCATTTATCTATTATCAATCACCAAATGCTGGCCTCATTGAGATGGATGAGGCACCGCCGCTTGAGCACGATGCTGCAGCGGTCGAAGTCGCGCTAACAATGGCTGCGATGATGGATGCAAAGCCTGTTGGCGCCCTCCAAGCAATGAGAAAGACAGTGGTAGACGGCTCCAACACCAGTGGCTTCCAGCGCACGACCTTGGTTGCTACCAATGGCTCGATTCAGACACCTTCCGGGTCGGTCGGCGTCGATGTCATCTGTTTGGAAGAAGATAGTGCCCGGAAGTTGGATACCCGCTCGACACCGGATGGGGAACAGGTTGTCTACACTCTAGACCGACTGGGAGTCCCTCTGGTTGAGGTGGCCACTGCACCGGATGTGCAAACCCCTGAGCATGCAAAGGAAACTGCTCTGGCTTTGGGCACTCTTCTCAGAGATACTCGACGAGTCCGGCGAGGACTTGGCTCGATTCGACAAGATCTCAACGTTAGCATTGGTGCTGGTGACCGCGTAGAAATCAAAGGTTGCCAGGACCTTGATTGGATTCCTAGAATCATCCGTCTTGAGATGGCTCGTCAGTTGCACTTCCATCGATTGGCCAATGAACTCAGAACCGAATTGGGCGTCGAACTTCTTCCTTCACATCGTGACCTCGATGACGCATCCGTAGAGACATCCGTAGCCGCCAAAGTCACTGATCAGATACCGTTGCAATTACATGACACCACTTCTGCATTCAAGAACTGTGAATCACAGATGGTCACTGAATCGTTGTCAGCAGGCGCAGTAGTGTTGGGGCTTTCACTTCCTGGATTTGCCGGTAAACTAGGATCAAAAACACTGGATAGTGAAGGGGCGCAGTTGCCTAGATTGGGACGAGAATTGGCCAGTGCTGCCAAACTCGCTGGAGTCAAAGGAATTTTTCATTCTGATGAGTTGCCTGCTTACGGAATAACAGAGGTAGAAGTCACTGCATGTACTGCTACTCTCGGCGATTGTTTTGTTCTATGTGTGGCTCCAAAGTGGCAGGCTAAACTTGCTCTCGAAGGTGTCCACTCTCGAGCCTGTCGTGCTTACCACCGGATTCCTCAGGAGGTTCGAAACGTGGTCATCCGCAAAGGAGCCCCAGATGATGGTACCACTACAGCGATGCGACCTCTACCTGGTGGTGCTAGGATGTACCCAGAAACTGATATTCCTACTACATCGATTGCTTCTGAATTTTGGTCTTCAATCAAGGCGAATCTACCGCCGAGCCGTGAAGAACGATTCACTCGTCTTTCCAGCAGTGGTCTGTCAGACAACCAGATTGCAGCTCTTGTGACGGGTGAACTTGATGATTATTTCATGGATGGAACCTCGGGCGACCTCTCCCTTCCAGCCAAGGCTTGGGCCAGTGCCCTACTCGATTATGGCATCGACAAAAACAACGCTCTTGCTGTGGCAATTCATCTTCGTGAATCTGGAACAATCACTCGAGAAGGTGTTGAACCGTTGGTGAACGACGCAGATACCGACGACATACCAACTCTACTCGATTGGATGGCCTCAGAGGCAGCTTCCCGCGGATTCGAACCTGCAGATACGGGTGCTGTTGATGCTGCGGTTGCTGAAGTTCTAGCAGAGCGTGCTGATTTTGTTGCAGAGCGCGGCATGGAAGCCCTCGGCCCACTGATGGGTGTGGTCATGGGCAAACTTGGAGGCGCTGCCGATGGCAAGGCAGTCTCCGCTGCGCTGAAAGAACAGATTCAGAGGCTTCTCTGATGCGGCGAGCAATTCTCATTCTCGCCCTGTTTCTGCTCGCTGCATTTCCCGCTGAGGCAAGTGAAGGGAGACACGCTGAATGGATTACAGATCCTGTATTGCCGGATGTTCAATGGAACGCCAGTGTCGATATTGGGTACATATCCACCACACCTCTCGTGAAGGATGGATTGGTCATCGTCAAAGGAGGAGGTGACCCCAGTACGGGGGAAGGCGCTGGCCTTGCTGCCTATCGAGCAGATACGGGTGTGGAAATTTGGCGAGCACCCCATACAGCCAGTGACCGTGGCTTTGAAATCGCCCCACTCATCGGTATTCCGGCTACGGTGGGATCAACCAATCCCTGTGCGAACGAACGCGACATGGCCGTAACTGGTTGGACCTCTGGAATTCTGACTGCACACGACTTCGCCACCGGGGTCGAACTGTGGAATCGTTCGACACCAGCTCCCAATTGGGGCATCACAGGCGGCGGATTCCTCGCCACGAACGGTGTCATCGTATGGCCCACCGAGACCGGCGTCATACAGGTGTGTGCGGCCAATGGCACCATTCAGCATCAACATCATGATTCGGAACTTCGAACCTATCGCGCCAATCTGGGTGTATGGATTAACATGGAATCCGATGAAAATGGCACCATCACTACATCGATGGGTTGGTTGCAGGGAACCGAATTGGGACATCTATTACGATATGATGCGAACGCTGTTCTGATTGATGACATCGACATCGTCGAATTGGCCAACTTATCTGGAACATGGAGACTCCGTTCTACCCCAGTGTTCTTGATTGAATATGGGGCGATACTCCATCTACATTCAGATGGTGCATCCAATCTTGTCCGAGTGCAGTGGGATGAATCAGGAAACACGACCCTCCTCGATTCGATTTCGTTGGGTTCGGGAACAGCAACCACTCCCCCTGGGATGAACCAACTAACCGTCTTTGCCGGCCTTGATGATGCCATTCACTACGGTGTTGTCAACAACTCAATGTTCGAAGCCATCCGTTGGAATGCAACCGATGTGGTGGGGGAGATTCAATGGATTCAATGGGAAGAAGTTGTGGCCATTTGCCTACCACAGAATCGAGCCCATGGTTCATGGTACATCGCCATCGATGCAAATCACAGCGTCGAATGGATTCCTGATCAGGCAGGCTATGTGACGGCAGGTTGTGGCTCGGATGGACTTGTCCATGCGGTCGCAAATGACGCCTCGTGGTTGGAAGTTCGATACGACCCTCTCGATTGGAATTCCATTCATGCCAAGGCCGACGATACACTCGGAACAGTCGATACCCCACCCCCTGAATCACAAGAAGATGACACTTCTGAAACAGTCGGAGAAGAAGGTACTGCGGGCATTCTGTTCTTCCCCTTCCTCGGTGCCGCCTTGTTCGCATTCATCGCCCAATTCTCCTTGAATTCGGACACTCGTCGTCAAATTCGAATCGGCGCAGTCCTCATGTTATTGCTAGGACTTGCCATGGCTGGTGCTTTCTACAACTCCCAAATGGTTACTGATCCCGATGAAGATTCTAGTCAGAGGATTCGTGCAGCAATCCTTGTCCCAGCGTTGGATGATGGGTTGGCGGAGAACGAGGTCCTCGTCGCATTCCATTTCCCGGAATCTTTTGCCCCCGAATCATGCGTTGAAGGCGAGATTTATTCACGTGAGACTGGGATGTCTTGGCAGGTCAATCCAGCACCAGACGGGAGTTATTGCATCGTGGTTGCAACAATAGAAGTCGAAGTGGGTGACACGGTCGAGATGGTTACCATGACCACTTTGGCAGATTACCAGTACGACATTGATGTTCAGCAGCAAATTCTGGGCCCGTTCCTGCGCGACATAGGTGATGCTACAGGTGGCTCCGATGGACGTTGGTGGAGTTACGATTTGAACGGTGGATACGGCTCAACCGGAATGGCTGAACAAGTCGTAACCCCCGGTGATCATATCGATTGGCATTTCGACCCTGGTCAGTTCTAATGAGGTCAACACTCAAAGTCCGCTTTTTCTAGCATCGCCTCCATAGGAGGCGATTTTCATATCAGTATGGGGTTGGCAAGGTGAAAGGGCGGCTCGTTTGGGCCCCCCTCGGCACTTCCGCTTACCCTTCCTCGTACTCGTCGTAGTTCTGCCATTGATGCTTGAATGGCGAGAACTCGCTGCATGGGGAAGCTTCCTGTTCCTGTGGTCCGCTTACATGGTCGGACCATCCTCTCTGTTCCGATGGCTGCGTGTCTGGTTGCCTTTGTCTATCCTCTACGGATTGATTCTGTTGCTGTTCAGCGGCACAGGGGATTGGCAGCGAATTCTTCTGCTCATGGGTCGCTTGCTAATTGCACTGCTCGGAATGCAGATTCTAACGTGGTCCGTTCCGCCTTCCGATGTAGTTCGTGCATTCGAATGGGCGCTGCCACGTCTTGGCGTTTCTCTGGCCATCTCATTGCGCTTAGTTCCCCGATTGGAGCGCAGCGCAAAGTGGCGTCTAGAAACGTTGGAAGAACGAGGTTTCATCGGCGATCAAACCGGATTGAAGGCACTGCGAACTCGAGCTTCAATTTGGCCAGGATGGTTGGCCGATTCACTTGATCATGCTCATGATTTGGGCGATGCCGTTCAATCACGAGGCATCTTAGCTCCACGTCGATGGAGGCACAGTGTCAAACATCGTTTTGTCCAGTTTGCACTCGGTGAAGAGGTACGAGAAGATGGCGTCAATCCACACCATTTTTCAGATTCTGTTCAACTTGGCCTTGACCTTGAGATTAGATTGCCAGATGGCCGATGCATCGGTCGTCACAAGGAATTGTTACGAGGCGGCCAAATCGTGTTACTACGTGGCCCTTCAGGATGTGGAAAATCCAGTCTGCTGCGTGTCATCGCGGGTGTATCTCCTTGGCAACATCCTGTGAGCGTTTTCGGCAAAGTCCACATCTCCGGGCACCCCACTCTAGGGGAAGTCAATCTTGCAGAGGGACCCTTTACCGAGGCAATCTCATGTTGGATCCCACAAGACCCCGATCGTCATGGTCTGGCAGAATCAGTTCATCGGGAATTCAAAATCGCTCGGCGACTTTCAGGACCATGGACACAACAGGAGATGCTGGAATGTTTGCGAGAATGGAAACTATTTGACAAACTTAATTCCCAACCCGAGAATCTCTCTGAAGGAGAGCAACAGCGGTTGCTTCTGGCTGCACATCTGGATTCTGCTCAACCCATTTGGTTGCTAGATGAGGCCGATGTTCACTTGGACGAAGCAGGTTTCATTCAACTCGGAAAAGCCGTTGTCAAGCATCGTGCTCGTGGCGGCCTCATCGTCGTCGTCGCTCATCGTCACGCAAGATGGGAACGAATTGCTGATTGTGAGATTGACATTGGCGAACCAATGTCGCCACAAGACTACCCTTCTGTATGGGTTGAACGAGGTGAAGAACTAGGGACACCACCTCAGGGTGACCTGTTCTCACACGATCTCAAACCGGTTCGCGCCGGGGATTTGATTCTGATCCAAGGCGCGAATGGAAGTGGAAAGACGACTCTGTTGCGTGAGTGGTCTGATACATCGGGGATGCCTTGGTTGCCAACTTCTCCAGATCGTCGATTGTTGGGGATGACCATCGAAGAGGAATTGAATCTACAACATCCTACTCTATTCGAACAACATCTGGCTGGGGAAGAAGTGCAAATTCCCGATGCTGAGAGAATCCAATTACATCAATCAGCACTTCGCCTTGAACTCGGCCTTTCTCATCTGTCCATGGTGACACCTGTTCACGACCTTTCAACCGGCGAGAGACGTCGCTTGTCTTTGCTCCCTGTTTTGATGCGCCAACCTGAGATTATGTTACTCGATGAAATCGATCACGGGCTCGATGATTTGACACTGGCCGACCTCATTGAAGAGCTCAACGCTCGCCGAAAGTCCGGCTGTGCGATTGTCATCACCTCTCATTCTCCTGATCTCATGGCTTGGACCAAGGTCAGTGGCGGCCGAATATGGAATATCGACCAGGGCCTAGTGACGGAGGTGGGTGCGTGATATTCGCCGATGTTCAAGCATGGGCTGGCACACCCGGGGGCATTGCCGTATGGTTGACTACCTTGTTTGGGCTGCTTTTCGGTTCGATGCTGATTAGTGTTGATCGCCGAATAGTGTTGGGCCGAGAGGCCGCCCTCATCGCCCTATTGGCTGCTGTTGCCAGCGCCAGCCGCGTCCTGTTTGCAGCGTTACCTAACGTCCAACCAGTCACCTTACTGATACTGATGATTGGCCTTCATCTTGGTGCTAGAAGAGCCGCGGCGGTTGCTATGCTTACTGCACTCATTTCCAATATGGCACTGGGGCATGGCCCATGGACATTCTATCAGGCACTTGGTTGGGCTTGTGTGGGTAGCAGTGCGGCCGTATTACGACCCCTGCTAGTGAATTGGGATGGTACCAAAGTTCGAATCGGAGCGTTGGCGGTTTTAGCCTTCATCTGGGGCTTCTTATTCGATTGGATCGTCTCATTGTCCGCCCTTGCTCTTTACCAATCGTTTGAGGCCTTTCTGGCATTCATCATTGCGGGACTCATCTTCGATGCAATGCACGCAGTTGGAAACATTCTATTCACGATTTGGTTGGCCCCAAGTCTACATCATCTTCTCTGGTTGCATCGCAGGCATGAGGCGGGCCGTTGGTTTCCAAATTTACTAGATGAGACTGTCACTAGGGAAGCGTTCATCGCTGAGGCCGACGCAGCAGCGAAACAACTTGAGAATCCATTGGCGGGAATTGCCCGCCTAGACGGAGAGGATTAGATGGCACGAAAAGAAGATTCTTTGACGATGGTGCTAGTGACGCGCAAGGATCTAACCTTGTCACGTGGAAAATTGGCTGCACAGTGTAGTCACGCAGCGGTTGAATGTGCACTCAAAGCGTCTCGTGAATGCCCAAAACAACTTGAATCATGGCGCGAGAATGGCGCACGAAAGATTGTGGTGGAAGCCACCAATCTTGATGCACTCAAGCGCGTGTTCGGTGCCGCACAAGCAGACGGCATTGTCTGCTACATGGTCCGTGACGCTGGTCATACAGAAATTCCAGCAGGCACGGTGACTGTAGTGGGATTGGGACCCGGGTCGCGTAATTCAATCGATGCGCTCACAGGTTCATTCGGCCTTGTGAAGTGAAAAAGGCGCCCGTAGGGCGCCAACCCACCAAAGCGGCGGATTGATGATGTGTCCGGTCTACGACAGTTTGTGTCGGAAGAGGTGTGGGAGGCCGAAATCCTCGAAGATGAGGATTACGAAGCATGGGTCGAGGACCCTCTAGAATCCATTGAACGACGCGAAAAACGACAACTCGATCTAGCCCTTGCCAGCACGGGTGCGATTGTCATTGCCTTCACTATATTTGCTGCAATGTGGGGCACAGTTGGTGACCACATGATGGCTGGAATTGACACCAACCCCGGTGCCTCGGTCGACATCACTTGGGGTGATACGATTTTCATGATGCGCGACGCTGATTGCGTTGATCCACAGAACGGCCAAGATTTCCCTGAGTATGGAATTGGATATGAGCCCAGTTTGGCGATTGATGGCCATGGTAACATGTTCATCACAGCGCACAAGGATTTGCGTTGGTCAACCCCACAGGGTGGCTCTGCAAATTGGATTGGTGGCGAGGTGAATCTCTATCCCGATGGGGCGTGTTTGAGTGATTACATGACCAGTTGGGATTACTTCGCATCTTGGTTTTGGATTTCCAATGACAACGGTACAACTTGGGGAATTGCGGACAATTTCGAAGAAACTCCGGGCACTGTGGTCGAGGGTCAAGTGACTAACGGCGCTTCCGGTTCGGCTTGTCTGGGGGATGAAGGCGACATTGCTGTGGACGCCATGGACCGAATCTACTACCTCGATACCTACCTTGAAGACAATTGGATCCACGTCTTTAGCGATGGAGGGCAGACCTTTGAGAGTGGTTTGTGTGATCGACAATACTCGATGGCCGCCGATGACCGGCCATGGATTCAGGCACAGAACAATGGCATCGTCCACTATCTAGGAAACAGTGGCGTTCCCGTGCCAGCTTGCAATGATGATCCAGCACGATATTGGTACTACCGTAGCGCTGATGGAGGCCAAACTTGGTCACAGTGCTACTCAATGCCGGGCGGTTGGTCAACGATTGCTCCAGAGCGCAGTGGAGATTACGTATTCATCGCTCAAGAAAATCAAGACACCAGCACAGGACACGTCCAGGTACGAATCTCCAATGATACCGGCTTGAATTGGAACGCTCCAATCGATGTTGGTCCACGAAATGGCAACCCCCCTGAAGGATATCCACTGGTTGAAACCAATGGTGTTGGAACCGTTGCCGTTGTTTGGGCCGATTGTCCAGAAGGGCCCACAGGTCCGTGGGATGTCCGCCTCGCCATGTCGTATGACCGAGGTGCCACATGGGAGTCTTGGGAAATTACGCCCCCTGATTGGGAAGGCATCACAATGTATCCATTCGTCAGCATCAACGAGGACAATGTGACTATGGTCAGCTTCTACGGAATCCCCTTCAATAATACAGCCGAAGGACAGTATGTCGCTGGTCAAGAATGGTATCTCTATTCAGGTGCTGTACGCGAGCCTCACGAAAACGACACATTCCAGTTTGAGATTGCAGCCATGAACCCCGATGGAACACCTGAAGCCCTTCACACAGTGACTCAATACGAGGAAGAACAGGGCGATGTTCACGCACTTCACGATTTCTTTGAGACGGTATTCAGTCCCGATGGAACGTGGGTTGGAATTGCTTACCAGCAGAATATTGGCCAGCATCCATTTGAGGAGAATGAAGAACAACGATACATCAAGTTCGTTCGCGGCGATCTCGACATCTGAGGCGACCGCATGTCAATCATCAATCCGGATATCAGAAAGGCAGAAACTCTGCCTTCACGGTTCTACACCGACGCTTCAACATTTGATTCCGTCATCTCATCATTCGGCCAAAATTGGCACTTCGCCGCTCATCGCAGCCAATTGTCTACCGCTCAACCCATTGACAACCCTCTGAAAGAGCCAATGTTGCTCACACAGGTAGAGGGAGAGGTGCATTGTATCTCCAATGTCTGCACGCATCGGGGGATGTTGGTTTGCACCGAATCCTCGGGAACCAAGCGATTGCAATGCCCCTATCATGGGCGCGTGTTCGACATGGATGGACAATTCCGCAGTATGCCGGAATTTGATGCGGTTGAGAACTTCCCCACTGCTGCCGATCATCTTCGTTCATTCCCTCTGGCCGAGTGGAAAGGGTTGCTATTCAATACCGTCTCAGCCGACGATTTTGAATCATTCATCGCCAAGGTAGAGGAGCGCGTCGGTTGGCTACCTATCGAAGAATTCGCCCACGACTCAAGTCGCCACCGAGAGTATTCAATCGACTCCAATTGGGCGTTGTATGTGGACAACTATCTCGAAGGATTCCACATCCCCTTTGTTCACGGAGATTTGCATGATGTCCTTGATTACGATGCATACAGCACAGAACTGTTCGACGGTGGCGTCCTACAGATCGGAATTGCCAATGAGGGCGAGCAGTGCTTTGAATTGCCCGAAAATCATCCCGACTTCGGACAGAATATCGCAGCGTACTACTTCTGGCTGCACCCTGGTCTGATGCTGAATTTCTACCCGTGGGGGCTCTCAGTCAATCTGGTTATTCCAGAGTCCGTGGACAAGACCCGCATCGTCTACCATGGATTTGTGGGCGATGATTCGATGCTCGGAAAGGGCGCCGGCGGGGATCTCGATAAGGTCGAGGCAGAGGACCAATTCATCGTCGAAGGTTGCCAAAAAGGCGTATCTTCAGTTGCCTATGAGCGCGGACGATACTCGCCTACCAAAGAGGCCGGAGTCCATCATTTTCATCGAATATTGACACAATGATTGGGTGGTCAACTCTATGTTCTTGCACACGTTGCGCATAGCATGGTCGCAGTCGTCACAATGAGCGATGAGAATCGTGACGACCTCATCGCCTGTTGCAAAGGCGTTGCCGACATGATTGATTGGCTTGATTCCCTCAACGCGCGCCCCGGTTTAGCAGAACTGGGGGCACACCTAGACTCGCTCCCAGTAAATCTTGAAGCCCTCAAGCAACATCTCGTTTACACTGAGGACAATGGGTATCAGCGTAACATCATCAAGAAGACCGAGCACTACGAGATGGTGGCCATCACATGGCGAGCCGGCCAGGATACACCCATCCACGACCATGTCGGTTCTGATTGTGCCTTCTTGATTGTCGAGGGAACCTCAACAGAAACCATCTACGAATTGAACGAAGCCAATCTGGCCGTGCCGACCAATGTACGCGATTTTGGCCCGGGTGATGTTTGCGCCGCCAATGAACCAGACATCCATAGAATCTCAAATGATACGGATGACAATCTCATCAATCTCCACGTATACACTCCGCCACTATCCGGCTTCGGCATCTACGAAGCGGCCTGAATCACTCTTTCTCGGGTTCGCCTTCATCCTCGACCTTGTCGACCGCCCCTGCTAGAAATTGTGCCTTCAGGGAATCTGCCGCAGACTGAATTCCTTCGTCATCAGTGGGTGTGTCGGCGACTTGGGCCGTGGGCCCAGCACCGAAAATCGCACCTGGTACTGTGCCGGGGACTGTCACGGCACTTCCATCAGTTGGGATTGGAGCTACACTTCCACCATCAAATTCCATTGTCGCAAATTGTGAGGTACTGGGTTTCATGGCAAAGCCGAATCCAAGACCGAGCAGCAAAGTAATCAGGCCTAAACAGCATCCGCAACCACCTAGGATTATCGCCCCGATTCCCTCTCCCATCATTTCATCTTCGTAGATGACTCGCGCTTCTGAATTGGCCGTAATCTCATAGAGTCCATCCGGACACCTCATTGGGGAATCGACCTCCAATGTGCCATCTTCATTCTCTTTCACGACACTGTTGCACGCTTGCCCGACTTTGATGAGTCCGAGGTAATCCCACTCCTCGTCTTCATCATCACATATCGGTTGGAATCTTTCCGTATCAGCATCTTTGACACCCTCTGCACCAGTCACGGATGCGTTGAATTCCTCACAAGCATCCCACAAGCCATTGCCATCGGCATCGATGTATTTCCCCTCAATCCAAAACGAGAATCCAAGTTCTCCTGCTTGATCATCATCGTGAAGTTCAATGATTAATACGCCATCTTGCTCCAACTTCTGTATATGCTGCTCCTCATCGATAGTTGCTATCAGAACTACTCCAAGAACGATGAACACAATCCCGATGGGAATCATGATTTTTCCAGAGATGTGCATGATTATGACTCCTCCATATCAAGTATATAATTTTCAAGGACCTCACTGAAAATTTGAATGTCTGATTCAAATGTTTCCGGCAATAGCGGTCCGAACGAAAATCGGAAGAAGCGAGAATATGGAGTGACATAGTCAGGATCCTTTGAATGTGGGCGAGCCATATCACATTCAGAAGCGCATAGGATTGCAGCACCTCTCTTGAACAGACGCTTGTTGAGTTCATCACTAGTCATTCCTTCAGGGAGTTCCAGCCAGTGATAGAATCCACCCTTGCCCGTATAGACTCCAAGACCCATGTCTGCGAATGCCTCCCCGTATCGCTCTCGTTGCCAGTTGTAGTGTTGTTCCACGGCTTTGCGAGCTTGCTTGACGCGACCGGGCTCCAGGAGTTTTACAGCGTAGTTCTGGGATGGGTGACTCACACCACCCAAACCGAAGCTGGAGTAGTTCGCCATCGTCTCAATGTTCGTCTTGCTGGCGATAATCCAACCAACGCGAATTCCTGGAGATTGCAGACCCTTTGTACAGGCGCCTGCGATGAACACATTGCTGTTGTCTAGATCTTGTACAAACTCAATTCCACTAACAGAAGGAGAATGGAACATCTCGTACGCTTCGTCCAGCAGTATGCCGTTCATGGGTTGTTCAGCCATCGCGATTAACTCTCTGAGTTCTTCTCCAGAACGCGTTTGACCAGATGGATTCTGGGGATTGGATATGACGGGCATGAGGCACGTATTTGCATCGAGCCCCTCGCGGTCGAAGTAAGCCTCATTATTCGGATGGAAGTTGTTCTCCTTAGTGTAGGAAACGACCTCGTAGTGGGTTTTGGTTTGCTCCATAATGTCTAGATAAGCAGGCCACTCGATGCTTCCAAGTCTCGCCTCCACATGTTCCTTGAGGAACGCCAGCACAGTGTAGATTCCAGGTCTACCTCCCGGGAAGACCATGACATTCTCAGGTTCAATCGTGGAGCCGTATTGGGAGTTGTAGTACTCTACAATAGCCTCACGCAGGGCCGGATGACCCCAAGCCTTGGGGTAGAATCGATCCTCCCATGTGACATCGATGCTCGAAGGCAGCGGAGGGCCACCGAATTTCTCCAGCGGTGTTGTCAGAGGGAATCCTTGCGACCACGGGTGTGTCCCTTCAGTTCCCATGAAACTACCAAACGAGTCTCTGAACGCGTACAGCGTCTCGTAGATGCCCATCGGAGGACAATTGTCAGACAGGAAGGATTCCACAAGGGTGCCCTTTTCGTCTGCCATGATACTCTCACAATCATACCACTCTTGATGTTCTCGCCACGTCATTCTTGCCATTTTCAGTGACCTGAAACTGCTTTATGTCAGGCGTCTACGGGAAATCATGCGCGAACACCCATCCGACCGTGTTGACTTGCGCAGTGACACGGTTACTCAGCCTACTGCTGCCATGCGTGCAGCCATGGAGTCTGCAGATGTGGGCGACGATGTCCTTGGCGACGATCCAACGGTTCAGGCATTGCAAAACCATCTAGCATCATTGCTAGGCAAGGAAGCTGCTCTGTTCGTTGCTAGCGGGACTATGTCCAATGCGGTTGCTATTCGTACTCACACATCACCCGGTGATGAAATCATCACCGAGACTACTTCACACGTGTATCAGTATGAGGGTGGAGGATATGCTACACTTTCCGGTTGCTCAGTCGCTTTGGTTGATGCCGATCGGGGCATCATGAATCCAGACGATGTCGCCAATGCTATTCGAAAAGCAGAAGGTAGCCTCGGACACTATCCAGATGGATCACTGGTTTGTGTTGAAAACACCTCAAACAGAGGGGGTGGCACTTGCTATCCACAAGAGACACTGGATGCCATTGCAAAGATTGCGCACGACAATGGATGCGCCGCACATGTCGATGGTGCACGCCTGTTCAACGCTGTCATAGCCACAGGAACAGATGCAGCGCGAATGGTCCGCGATTATGATTCCATATCCATCTGCTTGTCCAAGGGTTTGGGTGCACCGGTCGGCAGTGTTCTGGTCGGTTCCTCAGAGTTCATTGCGAGAGCCCATCGCTGGCGCAAAATGTTTGGTGGTGGCATGCGACAAGCGGGCATCATCGCAGCAGGTGGGTTGTATGCTCTAGAGAACCATGTTGAGCGCTTGGCTGAGGATCACTCCCGCGCTCGTCGATTGGCAGAAGCTGTGAACGCTATCGATGGATTCACGGTCGACCTCGACAGTGTTCAGACCAACATGGTCTACGTAGATGGCGAGCTAGGCGCGCAACAAATTATGGCAGGTTTAGCAGAGCACGGGGTCGATGTACTCGATGTCGGACCCACAGCCGTTCGTGCAGTCATTCATCTTCACATCACCGATGAGGACATTGACAGAACCATCGCTGCGTTCGCTGCACTATGAGCCGCATGATTTAGAGAGGAGACGGGCGTAGCCCGTTCATGCGTAAGTGCCTGACTTTGTTCTTGTTCGCAATTCTTCTGCTTCCCGCCCCCGTTCATGCAGGAACCCCAGTCATGATTCCAGATCAGGGTGTTCTTGGTGGATACATGATTGATTTGACCAACGTTTCCAACAATTCAACCACGGTGTCTGCTGGAGGGGATATGACTGGCGTACAAGTGGTGGAAGTTTACACAGCTACATGGTGTCAAAACTGTGTATATTCAGAACACGCCCTCATGAATGTTCTTGAAAATGAATCCGCGACAGTTCTTGTTCATCATAGATTCATTGACGAATCTCAAGATCCCTTTGGAACACAGGCAGGAGACGACCGTTGGATTCAACTGTATGGAGGAACCAGTGCACAGGTTGCGAGCGGTTTGGAGAGGGCGGCACCCACGGTCGTTTTCGATGGACACCGGTTCGTGGCAGGAAGCGCCCCTAGCGGTGAATCATTAGAATCAGATTATGCATCGATGTTTGCCGACAAACACGAATACAGATCTTGGGGTCTCGAATCCGATTTCACCTGGACGGGAGACAATAGTTCAGGAACACTGTCGTGGAAATTTGACATCCATCCCGATGAACCAGAATGGATGTCGTGGAGACACCTCTTGATGGTAGTAGAGCATTCAGCCTATTTCCCTGAAGGTGGGAATGGATTGGAAGACTATGATGACATAGTACGAGCGGTGATTGAACTCAATGAGACATTGCAAGATGATGGCCGCGAATGGGGTGGCGAGCAAGAGATAACGCTCCCCGCCGCTTATGACGGGGATGATTTGTCATTGGTCGTCGTGCATGAATGGGATCAAACAGCACCCATAATCGAACCCGAACCCGAACCCGATGCGGGCTTATTGCCGGGTTTCTTGGCACCACTCGGCCTCATCGCACTCGGGGCTGCAGCAGTGGCTTGCCGAGATTGAATGAAGCCAATCCTTCAAGAACCCCCGCGAGAACCTACAACGCTCACGGGGGCGTCGCCATGGATTTCGGATTGACTTTGGAACATATTCCGCCCGGACAGTTTCCCGAGTGGTTATTCCAGCAATTGCAGGACCAAGTCCTGCTTCCTACTATGGAACCGCTTCTGGTTATCCATTCCTCTGATGCCTCAAGAGCAGAGTTACTATCTCGATTGGAGGCTTCTGAAATTGGTCCTATTGACCGCTCGCGCCACCACACGTTGGCTTCACTGTGGAAATCATTGCATGCTGATTTGCGCCTACCTAGATTATTGTCATCAAGTGCAGCTGCAAACAGATTGCTGCATTCCGAATGTGAACAGGCTGCTCGCGAAGGCGAATTTCCGCTCTTACATCCGACACCAGAACATCGTTGGGGCGAAGGACGAACGCGTGCACTAACCCGTTTAGCACGCACTTTCGATGTCGAAAACATTCGTTCATGGGATGGCCCCGGAATCGTTGGATTCAACAAACGCCTCAAGCGGATGGGCAAGAAAATGAATGGAATGCATCCATTGCTCCACCATCGAACCATCATCGATACCTTGGAGGCGAGTAATTCAACGCCATTCACCGTCACGGGAATTGCAGGCATTGTCATCATGAATCAGATGCCGACATTGTCACAAAGTGACCGATTGTTGTTGTTGTCATTGAATCGATTTAGTCATATTCACCAATTGTGTCAGCATGGCGACGCCCCCATTGGGAATTACCGAATGGGATTTCATGGAGCCATTCTCAAGGACGTACATCCAGTCACCGAAGAAACAATGCCGACTTGGCTCCAACCTCACGAAATCTGGCAACCGACACCATGTGACCAATTCGTGCACCGGGTTTTGGTTCCACGGGGTGGCCTCGGCATTCCAGCGACACTAGAGGTTCTGCGAGATTGGGTACAAACTGTAGATTCAAATGCTCGCGCACTCATCATCGATCCCGGTTGGAAGAATCGTTCTGAACAA
>Ga0208765_1000548_pt1 | contig 24812 bp, 21 predicted proteins | sample ETNtaG_2_FD_185783 | JGI IMG/M metagenome (GOLD analysis project Ga0208765, IMG submission 185783) | Marine microbial and viral communities from oxygen minimum zone, Eastern Pacific Ocean - ETNP201406SV203 (SPAdes) (version 2) | ecosystem: Environmental > Aquatic > Marine > Oceanic ...
ATACTCGTATGATTCCTGTCTACCCCCCAAATCAGGGTCAAACGTAATCCAAACACCATGCTTGAGATCATCTGAATATTCACCCTCTTTAATGATTCTGCCTTCCTCATCCCAAAGGGTATAAGGTCCATTTGCTTTACCAGAAAAATAACTTGACCTTTCTTTCTTTTTCCCGCTGGGGTACCAGGTTAACCAATCACCTGCTTTTAGCCCCATTTCATATTCTCCTTTAGTAACTTTTCGCCCTAAACTATCGTAGGACATGAAACCACCATCAAGCTTACCCTGCTTATAAGCAGTCTTCACCTTTACCTCTCCATTTAGATACCATTCTTTGGATGGCCCATCAAGTAAATCATTCACATACCCTTGCTTCCGGAGTATCTGACCAGACTCTGTATAATCTGCGAATTTACCATCCAGTTTATCGTCTTTGTATGTTCGTATGTGTTTCTTCTGCCCATTCTCATAATATCCAGTAAACTTTCCATCCTTCAATCCTTTTTTATAAGAGATCTTTTCAATCAGCTGACCATTAGGGTAATGTAAATCAGCATATTCTGATACAAGTGAATCCATGTCCCAGAATTGATAATACACATCGCCATTTTCTTCATAGGTAATCCATTCATCATTCTTTTCCCCTGTCTCATATATTTCAATTTTTTTAGTCGTTCCATCTTCCCTAACAAACTTCCACTTACCCATGGGTTTATCCTCTTCATAGCGTTTAATATATTCTACTTTACCAGAAGGATAATAACCGGTGAATTTTCCATCTTTCAACCCCTTTTTATATGAAATCTTCTCAATCAACTGACCATTAGAATAATGTAGATCAGCATATTCTGATATGAGTGAATCCATATCCCAATACTGGTAATAGATATCCTTTCCTTCTCCTTTTTTATACCATTCTTCATTGCGTTTTCCATCCACATAAATCTCTTCGGCATTTTTCTCACCGGCAGCAGTATAATATTGCCATTTCCCATCAGGATCATCTTCTTTATATCTTTTTTTATATTTCACCTCACCGCTCTCGTAATAACCAGTAAACTTTCCATCCTTCAATCCTTTTTTATATGAGATTTTTTCAATCAGCTGACCATTAGGATAATGTAGATCAGCATATTCTGATATGAGTGAATCCATATCCCAATACTGGTAGTAAGTATCACCAATTTCATCTATTCTATACCATTCCTCATTCCGTTTTCCTTCTTCATAAATTTCTTCAGCATTGGTCTTACCTGCCATTGTATAATACTGCCACTTGCCTTCAGGCTCATCATTTTCATAGCGCTTTACATATTTCTTTGCCCCGTTTTGGAAATATCCAGTGAATTTTCCGTTCTTCAATCCCTTCTTATAAGAAATCTTTTCAATCAGCTGGCCATTAGGGTAATGTAAATCAGCATATTCTGATATAAGTGAATCCATATCCCAGAATTGGTAGTAAATATCTTTATCTTCTCCTTTTTTATACCATTCACTATTTCGCTTGTCATTTTCATATAATTCGAAGGTATGGACATCTCCGCCCTCAGTTAAGTACTGCCATTTACCTTGTTTTTTTCCATCTTCAAATCGTTTTACATGCTTGGTCTCACCGTTTTGATAATACCCGATCCACTTCCCATGGGGCAAACTATCTTTATAAGCATATTTTTCTTTCAGTTGATAGTTGGGATAGTAGTGTTCTGTATAACGAACAATAAATTTATCATCCCTGTATTCCTCGTAGTGAATATCTCTAGTATCGAGATCTTTGGTATACCACAGTCCATTTTTTAAATCATCTTCATAAACCTCAACATGCACTAGTTCTATATCATCATTATAATAATTCCAATCACCATGCTTTAGGCCATTTTTAAATTTTCTTTCGGAGTCTTTTTTTCCAGTTGAATCATAATCTACACTTACTCCGTGAAGATTGTCGTCTTTATAGGCGTACTCGAGTTTCAGTGTATTATCTAGATACCATTCTTTCCATATACCATTCAATTTGTCTTTTTTATACATTTTTTCGATAACTTTTTGACCACTTGCAGAATCATGGATAGCATACGATCCATCTAAAAGATCTTTTTTATAATGGTAAACCTTCTTTACTGTTTCATTATCATACCACTCGGTCCACTCGCCCTCCTTACTACCTTTTTCATAATTATGACTGAATTTTTTATTTGCATCTGAGGGTATGACAATCTTTTTAAAACCGAAGAGACCATCGTAAAAGATGCTATCTATCTGACTGCCTTGAACAACATATAATTCTTCTTGCGGCCCAGTGTCCGCAAATTTGTATACTTCCGAAAAATTCTCGAAAATATCGATCTCCTGCTGTGTAAGGCGGCCAGCAATTTTATTAATAGCCATTTTAGTCGTATCAAATTGAAATGGATGGAAGGCATAATAAGTCACGGAAACTGTATCTCCTTTATTAATAATTCCTTCTGATATTTGACGATTAAATCGGTCGCGACCAATAAATGGTTCCTTTTTTCCAAATAGCTCAGCAGGAATAGCTAACAATACAATTAGCACCAAGTAAATTGCTGACCTTTTAACGGGGAATTTTTGTGAAAATGCGTTCATGTTACCCGTAAAATCATTTCTAAAATAAAAGATTGCTCACAGATAGTCGAAATTACGATGCTATAGGAATTTATATATGTCCTTAATTCTTCGCTCGCAAATATGACTGAAACGATGTCGCTTCATCAACAATTCTACCCACGACCAGTGTACCAAGTGTTGGTCCATAAAAACTGACACTCGCTTCATAGCCACCTTTTTCATATTCTTCTTTAATTCCCCGTACCCTACGTAGCAGGTAATCATTACGATTTCCTGTTAATTCCATCTTTCGAAACATCCAAAAAAGAGAATTGCAACTAAACAGTAAAGAATTGTTGGTTTTAATCTTACCATAGAGTGTTGGTTAATAATTAGTATTGAATTTTAAAGGTATAATTCTCATCTAAATGTTTTGAATTAGGCTATTAAACAATGTGTAATGTAAAAAAATAAATACCATAAAGAAAAAGCCCCCAAAATTTTGGGGGCTTTTTTCATTGCAATAGCTGACCTCCATAAAAGTCAGCATCAGTTTATTATAATAATACTGATCCTTTGGAGGTCAGCATGCTATTTGAATTAGACAACTGATCACCTCCTTTCATTTGATTATGTACAACACTGCCACATAAAAATTTATGAATATGCTAAACAGATTACAAACATTGATAACCAAAATATTGCATTGCAAGCAGAACTGAATTTCAAATCACGAGTTTCCCAGAATATGGATACCTTTACGAAAAAAATAAATCACGAGCACTATCGTGATTAATACTGAAGTTAAAACCCATAATGATAGTAAATACAGGTCAGAAAGATTTAGTACATAATCATTCAACCAGCGTCTTACGATACGATAAACAGGGTTAGCGCCAATAAAAATAATTAATACCTGTATGGCAGTTGCAGTAAGTAAAAACATTATCGCCCCCATACTGCCCATGATCACAGTTTTATTTTCGGTTTTAAAATCGGCGTATACTGCACCAAATCCTAAGGCCAAGGCTACTACTGCCCAGGTAATAAATAGATTTGTAAAAATAGAAATCCACCACATTGGTCCTTCTATATGCAAAATTTTATTACTTATGATGATGAGAGTAAGTGAAAGAAATGTAAAGGGAATAACATAGAATATGTATTTATACATTAGAAATCGTCTGATAGATAAAGGTGAGGACTTGATATGGTAAAATGCCCCACCTTCTGCGCCAATAGATGGAAAAACAAATCTAGCCGATAAAGATGTAATTATGAAACCAGCTAAACCAATATTCAAAAATGCTATAAGATTGGTAATAAATTGTTCAGAAAATGATGCTCGTTCTATTGGTAAAAGTTTAAAATTATATAAATAGATCACTACCAGCGCTGCGATCATGAATAATTGTGACCATTCAGATGAGTCTCGTCCGAAAATCTTGAATTCTTTGCTAAATATCCATTGCCATGTGTTAGGTATATATTTCCTTTTTTTCCCGAATTTTGTATTCCCTCCAAATGATTCCTGGGATTTTGAGTATCCAGGAAAAAACCACATCTTCATGGCCCCTTCCCCAATGAAATAAAGCGCAAAGGGAGTGAGCAGTATTAAACCCAATAATAACCAGTCTATTTCCAGGTCTAATAAATATAGGGAAAGGAAATTTGCAGCCCAACCAGCAGGTAAATATGGTGCTGCTGGCTTGGATATTTTAGAAAGATGATCTATAAGGAATCCATATTTATCGAAATAAACCATATCCTCAGGTTTTAATAGTCGTATTAAAAACAGGATCAATACACCAAAGCACAAAGATAGGTATAGAATTATATTTTTTGTGTGTCGTGCAGGAAAAATATTAATAAGAATGACCGTGACCAACAGTCCAAAGCAAGTTGCACTACAAGCCATTGATACCAAGGTAATAACCATTAAAAGCCAATAAAGGGGTGGTGTGTGAAAGACTATACCATAAGAAGCGAAAAGAGGTAATGAAAAGAAGATCATCATCCATGATGTGTAGATGGTATTGGATATATAACGCATAAAATAAAGTTCAGGAGTTGTAATCGGCGCTGAAAATACAATTTCGTTATCCTTGGAAAGATATACAGAAGATACAGCTGAAACCATACAAGAAAAAATCAACATGGCAAAGATCAGTATCCAAGCCATCTGAAATATTTTAAGGCTTAAAATAACGCCGAGTTCGTCCTGCGCGTGGAAATAGGTAATTACCCTAAGTGTTACATTGAAAATCACTATGCATAATACCAGGCAGAATATTCCTACACCCATTGACTTTATTGGAAATGACCCTATTGGGAAAAAACGATTTTTCATAGATAACAACATTGGTAATAGTAGTGTTCTGCGAGTTCCGTATTGCAACGTAGACATGTATCTAATCCATATTCTTTAATGCTACAATCACTTCTGTGAGTTCTTCTGCTTTCGTCAATTCCAGAAATACTTCTTCCAAATCACTCGTTTCAAGACTGGCTTCTTTTCTCAGAGATTTCATATCACCAACAGTTTTTATACAACCATTAAGGATAATTGCAATCCGATCACAAAGTTCTTCAGCTACTTCTAAAGAATGAGTTGATAAAAATATAGATCCACCAGTCCGCGCATGGTTTTTAAACAATTCTTTAACAATTCTAGCGCTTTTTGGATCCAAACCAATCATTGGTTCATCAACTATGATTGTTGGGGTTTCCAGCATAAACACGGAAGTCATAATAAGCTTCTGCCGCATGCCGTGTGAATAACTTTCAATCAGATGATCCTGCCAATCAGTAAGATCAAATAAAGTCAAGAGACGGTCAACATTTCTTTCAAATGTTTCTGGTGACAGATTGTAAAGACTAGCAATAAACTTGAGGAATTCATCGCCAGTCAATTTTTCGTACAGGAAGGGTCGATCTGGAATATGGCCGGTATGCAATTTACACACCACCGGTTCTTCGGCTAAATTATAACCATTGATAAAGACATTTCCAGTATCTGGTTGTAAAAGTCCTGCTAGTATTTTTATGGTCGTTGTTTTACCTGCACCATTAGGCCCTAAGAAACCAAATATCTGCCCTGCATTGACCTCTAAACTAATGTTGTCAACCGCTGTGAAAGTTCCGTATTTCTTCACCAAATTTTCAATTATGATTCCGGCTTTTGATTCTTTTTTTCTGTTCAACTGCTTGCTCCCAATACTTCAATTTTTAACTTTCCCAATAAAGCACCAATTTTGATCTGTTCATTTGTTTCACCTTGGACAAATTTTATATGGGATAAATCTGCCGGGAACTGATTTCTTGTCGCATCTAAACTGATCCATTGCCCTGCAAGGCAAACTTCATTCCAGGCATGATAATAAAACATACCTTCATGGTAGGTAACACCAGCAACAACTCTAGCTGGAATAGATACACTTCTGGCCAATGCTGCAAAAAGAGCAGCATGTTCATTGCAGTCACCCACTTTCGTACGTAACGTGGATAATGCATCAGGAATACTTAATACGGGCTTCTTTTCCAAATTTTCATAAACCCAGTGATTTAAGGCTCTAACTTTTTCGAGGTCATAAGAAAAACTATTAACAATTGATAGCGCCTGATTTGCAATAATGGGGTCATCTGATTGAATATAGGGTGTAGATTGCATTTCGCTATCTTTTCCAGAACAAACCTTGGCCTGTTCTGGAGGCATGTTCTCTTTATGAACAACCAATATATTATCTCGGTATGTTTGTCGATCATGGTCCAAGTCAAATTCTATATCATCAGGAATATCCAACCGATAACGAATACTTGATGTTTCTGATAAATCGGGCAAACTTCCGATTGCTGGCACAGATACTGCACTTAATATTTCAGTCCCCTTATACACAATATCAGTAGCACGAAACTCTGGTTCTGATAAAAATACAAAGCCAGCAGGGGACGTCTCTTTTATTACCTTACCATTCTCATCAAGAAAGAAATTGATCCGTATGCCGGAAATTTTCTCTTCGAAATGGTGCAGTTTATAAATACGTCCTTGTTCACGAATCAATTCTTTTTTAAACCCCTTGTACTCAATGGTGGATTCCTTCCCAGACATGGTTACAGGATCAAAGTAGGGTATCTTGAACTTTTCACCTTCTTGCAAATTATTCTGCAACAGGTAATTGCGCATATTAGTTGAGATGAATGGAGGCTCAGAAAGCCGAATTATATCAGCTCTTTCATCTTTTCCTGTATTCATAGAAAAATGGACTTCACTTCCATGGACTACACCATTTGCATTTAATTCATAAAAAGGCGAAAATAAACTAAATCGAAAATGTTCCAACAGTGAACTATTTGTAAGGTCTGCCTGGAGATGCATCTTTATAGGATAGTTTGTTTCCATAATATTTAAATACAAAACGGCATCCTGATATAGAATTACGCCACCAGTGTTTTTTTCAATCACACGGTTTTTCACATAACCGATTCGCTCTTGCTTAAAGTATATTCCTAGAAATGATTCTTCACGCCCACGCTGGATAGCTTTTGATTCCCGAATATCAAGTGTCTTAACAAAGTAATCTCTACTCAGCAATTGGCCAAATAAGATAGCCCAGACAACCAGGATCAAAACCCTAATAAATTTTCCTACGTTTTTGTTCATCTTTTTTTATTTGTTAATAGTGACTGCATTGCAACCACAACTCAAACAAAATATAATTAATAACGATTAGGAACCTATGCTAGAGATTTACACCAAATTTTTCCAAAATATTAATGGCCATGAAATAGGTGATTACCATGAGTATAACCGCCGCACACAATGCAGCATAGAAAGGTAATTGCAGTCTAATCAATAATGGAAACGTGATGAATAAGACCAATGATGGAATTACCAGCCAAAATATACTTCTTGATAATTGGACAACTTGTGCTAAATCATGGGTATCGATATATAACCAAATCATTGCCATTACAGAAACAAGTGGTATAGAAGCCAATATTGCCCCAAAGAACGTGTTACGCTTGGCCACCTCCGAAATCAATACAATCAAGATCGCGGAAATAACTACTTTTATAATATTATATATCAAAGTTTTTATTAATATTGTTAATTCTTATAACTTTATTGTATCCATTCATAGGTATGATTTGCAACAAATCTTACATTTTTTTCAATTCTCAGTTTGTTTCTATAAGGTTGAAAATTCGATGCTATGCCCCACTCCATTTGGTTAATCAATTCTCTTTTTGTTACTGTACCTTTTCGTCGAATTATATTGCGCATTCTTTGGTAAGATGAATTAATCTTTTGCAAAGGTTTTTGTGATCCCAGTGCTGCTGTGATCGCGCTGTCTAGTTGATTCAAGGTTGTTTTTTTCCCCCAATCAAAATTTAATATATTCAAGCAATTAACATAGCGTGTCAACAATTCTTTATCTTTTTTATCGATTACTGTTGAAAATATTTCAGTTGCTATAGCATTATTTTCGACAATCAACGCACAATGATCTGGATTATGAAGACTAAGCGGGAGGGAAAGATGACTATCCCATTTTTTTATAACTTGCCAATATTTTTCACTGCAGAGACTGATGATCTTAGGCTCCATGTTAGTATTATTTTTGAAATGATCTAGATGATTCAGAATAATTGCCGGATGAAAAGATAAAATCAAATCCACATCCCAGTCCCTCCAAAACAAACGTGGTTTTTCCCCATCTCGATCTACAGGAAGAAAATTTGCTGGATTGTAGGTTGTTGCCCACCGCTCAGTCATGTAAGCTGAATCGCGCATCTCTTCAATCAATTTCAGCACACGTTTATCTTTCGTTGATATCGCAGTTTGTGTGTCTTTTTGCAGTTTATTTAGTTTGCTGTAAATATATTTACTAATGTAAGGCATAGCAGAAATTTCTTTGCCGGGTTCCTCAAATCTATTTTCCACATCTTGGACATACTCTACATTATCAAACTGATCTAATTGTCTAGTAAAATAGGATTTCCCCGGAACGAGAATTGTAAAGTACAGATCTTTCCTTATTTTATTCAGGGCAGTGATAAACTGATTTAGTTCTCTGCTATTATCTTCTATGAAGACCCAATCTAGAAATACACTATACAAACCTGATTAATTCCTGTAGCAATAATTTTTAATAATCTTACACTCTATTAGCGCAAATAGCAATTCCCCAATATTCATTATTTACTTTGTGTCCAAAGGGTGAGATTAGGCAATAGCTTTTTCCCATCAGACAGCAAAAGTGCTGCAGTAAAAATACCAGCAAACATAACAATCTGTCCAATGATACCTGTGTAGTATAAATCAAAAGGTACCTGCAGCCAAGTAGGAAGCAAGCTCTGTTTAGCTAAGACTGTCCAGGAGGTAAACAACACCGTTAATACAATGGCAAACCAAACAGATTTTGCGCTACCGCGACGGGTACAAAAACCTAAAAGATACAATCCCAGCACACCACCCATCACGACCGAACCAACAGTATTATATGTGTCTTGCAGCGTTTTTGTTTGTGTCTGAGTTAAAATATAGGCACCAATAATCATCGCGATTGTTATAGCTGTCGCAAGGTACCAGGCCACATGTAAATAATGTTTATCGTCGCGGTCTTTTACCCAGTGACGACGGTAAATATCATGAACGCCTACCGTTGCCATGGCATTAATACTGGAATCGAGAGAAGACATGGCAGCAGCAATGGCAGCAGCAATGATCATGCCTGCTACGCCATGTGGAAGATTATGCATGATAAAATAGGGCAAAATATCCTCAGCTTTCTGCGTGCCATCCAGCATTTCAGCTGCTGCGTTTGTTGGAAACACTTGAAAGAATACGTATAGAGCTGTACCAAGGAACATGAAGAACGCCCATATGGGTATGTTGATCGATGATATGTACATTGCTTTGCGGGCTTCTTGCGTATTTTTCGCAGCTGCATAGCGTTGGATCATATTCTGGTTCGTGACATATTCCTGAAAGAACCATGACAATCCCAATAATAGCATCATAATTCCGGTTTTATTTGCCAATGAAATTCCCCATGGTACAGGTCGTAGTATTCCATTTTTCAATTCTGAGAAGGTCAATTTATTATTGGCAATGGCAACATCCATTATCTGACTGAGGCCGCCAGGAAGCTGATGAATAATTACACCCAAGCAAATTATGCCGCCTGATAGCAATGTGAACGTCTGTATTACGTCTGTCCAGATCACCGCTTCTATACCACCAATTATAGTGTACAGACCCACTATGAACCCCGCTAATAAAATACTTTGTATCACACTTAGATTTGTAACCTCATTCACCATGAGCGATAGCAGGTAGAGGATCAAGCTGATGCGCACCAATTGTCCAATAAAAAAAGTAACTGCACCATACACCCTGACTGATGGACCAAAGCGATCTTCTAAATACTCATAGGCTGATATAATATTATTGCGCCTGAAAAAGGGCAGGAAAAAATAGGCCGTCGTTATAATTACCACCGGCAGCATTAAATTGGGCAGGAATCGCAACCAGGCAGTCTTAAAACTGTCAGCCGGATAGGCAAGGAATGTTACGGAACTGATCGAAGTACCAACCATGCTGAGGCCGATTACCCAACCTGAATATGATCTGCTACCAACAAAATAGTTTTCCGTACTGGTATTTCTTCGGGAGAAATATATACCCATGGAAACAAGCACTAGTAAATAGGTAATGAGCGTAGTTATATCGAGCCAATGGAATTTCATTCAATCATTGACAATAAAGTTGAATAATGAGATTGTGTATTATATCCCGGTATTAAGTAAATCGTGGATATGAATCACCCCACATAGCTTCTCTGGGTCTTCTGTTTCATGCACAAAAAGCGAGGTAATACTATGTTCTTCCATGATTTCCAATGCTTTGATAGCCAATGTATTGGCCGCTATTCTTTTGGGGGAATCCGTCATGAGATGCTCCGCAGTCATATTAAATAAATCCTCACCACCTTTTTCAAAGCCTCTACGAATATCACCATCGGTTATGATCCCGATAAGACTGCCTGAATCATTGACTACACCCGTAAAGCCAAAGCCTTTCTCCGATATGATTAATAATGCCTCCTGTATTTTTATATCTTTATCAATCAAGGGGATTTCCTCGCCTTTATGAAATAATTGATCAACAGTGAGTAACAGTTTTTTCCCTAACATGCCTCCGGGATGGAGAACGGCGAAATCTTTTTCTTCAAAACCACGTGTTTCCATAACCGCGATAGCCAATGCATCTCCCAGAACCAAGGTAGCCGTGGAACTAGACGTTGGTGCCAATCCCAAAGGATCTGCTTCAGAGCGCACGCCAATATCAAGATGGAAATCACTCTGTTTCGCTAATGTAGAATCAGGATTCCCAGTGATGGCAATTGTATCCGCACCAATCCTCCTGATGGGTTTGAGGATATCCAATAATTCATCACTCTGACCACTATAAGATATGAGCATACATACATCTTCATTAGCAATCATGCCTAGATCACCATGTGCCGCATCACCGGCATGGAGAAAAAATGCTGGTGTGCCAAGACTTGCGAAGGTCGCAGCCATCTTGTTGCCAACGTGACCAGACTTACCAATACCAACCACAATTATTTTCCCCGAGCAGCTAGCTATCAAGCTCGTAGCGTGATCAAATGAATCATCTATTGTTTCCAAAAGAGATTCGAGTGCAGATATTTCTGCTGTGATAAGTTTGATGGCAGATTTATTTGGCATAATTAATCGCGTTTAAAATAATGGATAAATCAAAGTAAATACCATATTAGCATAAATTAATCACAATCAACCTTTATACCACGGGTAACATATTCAACATAGCCCCCCTCACAATTTATACCGTCCTGGATATTTATCTGGATGTCCTTTAGCAATGAATATATTTCATCATTGGTTTTCTCCGGTCTCGCTTCCCATGATTTCAGGTTATAGTTTGTCTGACCCATAAAAAATAAAATGGATGTTACCATGATGGAACCAGTCAGCATGCCCATTAGATATTGTTTCATATTTGTCCCCTATATTAATTGAAATAATTTGAGATGTTGTTTTCCGGTCCACTAAAACGGTGTCGGATAGTAACAAATGATTTTCTAATTATACTGTTATGTATTTGTTTACTCAAATCGTGAAAAGTCAGGTTTCCGTTTTTCCATAAACGACTGCACTGCTTCAGCTGCTTCTGGTGAGGATAATCTGCCCACAAAACTGCGAAACTCTTTATCATTTGTTTCCATAATCTTATCCGTGAAATGCTTTTTCATCATGCTTTTTGCCAACCGTATTGGTGCTGGAGGAAGTTCAGCAATTCTCTGGGCCGTTTGCATTGCCATATTCATCAATTCAGATTGTTTAATTACCGCGTTTACAAAGCCCATATCATAGGCTCTCTTGGCAGTAATCATTCCACCCAGAAGAATGATCTCAGCTGCATTATGATAACCGATTAATTGGGGCAGTGCGAATGAAGAACCTGCTTCAGGATTCAAACCAAGATTCACAAAAGGCATCTGAAATCTAGCCTCATCTGAGGCATATACCAGATCACAGTGGATTGTCATAGTGGCACCAATGCCTACGGCCAAACCATCCACTGCAGCAATAACAGGTTTGCTGTATGGGATAAGAACATCCAGAAATTCTTTTGCTGGAAAATCCTTTTTATCAGATTTAGCAAACTCCAGAAACTCTTTCAAGTCATTCCCCGTAGTGAAGTTACCAGCGGCTCCATATATCACTACAGCGCGGACACTGGAGTCATCGGCACCAGAAATTAATGCATCCCGTACAGCATAATACATATCACCATTTAAGGCATTTTTTTTATCCGGTCGGTTAAATCCTATTTTTAATACAGATTCAGTCTTTTCAATATTGATGTAATCACTCATTTGTTCCACCTCTCCAAGGTTATTTATTTGTCCATTGGTTCACAAGTCCATTTGTTTTATTCGCTTCATGGATTTTCAACCAAGCGCAGTAAAAACTGGTCCAATACTTTTTGTATTAGGACTTCGGCTGTTGTTATTACGGATTTACTACTAGCATTACTAAACACTTGTCGATCCTCTATTATCGGCATAAACCCAATCTGGTAATACCAGTTTTCCTCATCAACTGATGGATATTTAACCTCAATAGTTGTGGATTCAGATGTAGCTTCTACTGCAACAGCAATTGTGCCAGAAATTGTACCATCCTTGTTTTCGATGGTATGAAACTCTATTGATAATGGGTACAAAGGACATTCGGTAAAATAATCTAATTTTACATTTCGAGGTAAAGTCTCAACTGCTATTGAACGGGTCAGTTTTTCAATCTCATCAAATAAATCATCATCATCAATTCCATAAATAATTAGTCCAAGACAATCGATTTTTGAAAACCCTCTGTATTTGGCATCAGATGTTTGAAACTGACCATAGATTACACTGGCCAGCAATAGAATTGGGATAACGGGCTTCACCTAAACTGGTATCAATTTTTAAGAATTCTAAGAATTTTTCTTGATTGCCCTGCAGCAAAAAAATCCTTCAATTTAATGTCCCACTAAGATGAATGTAATTTTCAGTTTAAAATCTGTAAGAAGTTCGCAAGCCAAATCGACGCGGCAACCCATAATCCTGCTCTAACACGCCAATATAACCGTTTTGACCTGTCCAACTGATATATTCCACATCCATCATATTTTGCACCCAGGCAAATATGCTCCAGGGACCCATTTCGAAACCAACGCGAGCATCAACAAGCGTTCGAGCATCATCACGTAACTGATTGAATTCATCTCTACTGGATAATTGACTTTGTTTTTCATCCATAAAATCAGCTTGCAGTTGGGACACAAACATGATATTGCTACTGACTGGTAAACGAAAATCAGCTAAAAAATTCCAAGTATATTTGGGGAATGAGGAAATTGTATTTCCGGAAAAATCGCTATCCATATCAACGAAAGGTTCTTCATCATCATACTGCCCATTCCCGTTAACGTCAGTATATTCTTCGCCTTCATTCCAATAGCCATTAAAATAATTATCACGGAACACATTAAAAACAGCATTGGTTATACCAAACCCACCCATAATTGTTAAAGCGTTATTAAGCAAACGAACGGATACCTCTGTTTCCATTCCTTTTATCAATGCGCTGGCAGCATTACTGATTGTATAGCCCTCGTAAAGATCCTGGAAAATAGCCTGCTGCATATTGATATAATCCATTACAAAAATGGTTGTATTTAGATACATTGTATTTTTACGGTTACCGGTTTTGATCCCCAATTCGTAGTTGGTAATGAATTCCGGTTTAAAGGGAATTGCGACCGATTCCCAACTGGATACGTAATCCAGGTTAAAACCACCGCTTTTGTATCCTTTTGATATGGTACCGAAAAGATTCGTCTGCGGTGTGGCGACATATTTAACACTCAAATTAGGAGTTAAAGCATTCCAACTAGCAGTACTGTCAAAATAACCATCAGGTTTATTATCATGATCCAGGTCCGGCGGAAAGTGGATATAGCCAAACGTAGGTAAGCCATCTTGCCTGTATGTAAAATCTTTGTTATCTTGACTATATCGCACCCCAGCAGTAAGTGTTATTTTTTCATTAAAATGATAATCCGCTGACGTAAAGGCTCCCACGCTCTCTGTGGAACCGCCGCCATAAGGATGCACTGTTACACCATCATATTCCCGGGCTAGAAACATGGGGATACCGGCGTAGATGTGGAAAAAAAGAGGTTTTGGGAAAACCGGTCCATCAAGACTTTCTTCCAAATGATAGTAGTATATACCAGCAATCCAGGAAAAACGATTATTTGACATTGATTCAAGACGCAACTCAGCGCTTTTTTGTTCACCCAAATCCGTCCATTTTCCGGTCAACAAATCCAAACCAATTCCGTCTTCATCATTAAAATAGCGTCTTTCACCATCGCGAAGGCCAAAATTTCCAACGAGGTTTAGACTACTGTTAATTTTATATAAAGCATTCAGGGAAATGCTACGTACAAGCCTTTTACTCCAGCCGGATCTATTATGATTGTATGATTGATTTCCATCATCGGTAATATCACCATCGGTACCTTCAAGATAGGGCATATCTTCCGGGTAAACTTTATACAATTCTACAGCAAGCGAATCTAATCGCTGTCTATTAAAATTGGGCACATTACTATCAAAATGCCAATCGGAGACATGATCACCCATCTGTGTATTGTATTGACTAAAATAATCATAACTTAGATCAACCGTCAGTTTTGGTGATGGCAAGGCACGGAAAGCATAACGTATACCAATGTTATCCTTATAAATATCATCACTTTCAGCATATTCACTGGCATTGATTTGATGGGCATTTAAATCAAACGAATTCAGTGATAGTCGCTGATATATTTTATCAGTTAATTGAAAATTTGTTGTTGCCTTGATCTGCCGGTGTCCAGCATTTCCGCTTTCAACTCTTACCGAGCCAGATCTGCCAGGCTTTGGTTTTATTGTTATTAGATTAATCACTCCAGAGATGGTATTCCGGCCAAATAACGTACCTTGAGGTCCACGTAAAAATTCCACGCTTTCCAAATCAGCTACATCCAAGATAATAAAATCGGGTCTTCCCATTACAATACCATCAAGGTAAACACCTTCCGTTGTTGCCATGCCAGGGTTCCTGGCACCACCAGAAATTCCGCGTATGTTAAAATTATCGACTGAAGGATTTTCCCGTACAAACACATTCGGAACCATGACAGTCAGATCTTCTATCGATGTAGCGCCCATATCCTCAATCGTCTCCTTACGCATGGCCACCATCGATATTGGCACCTCCTTGATCGTCTCTTCCTTCTTCCGAGCCATTACTGTTACTTCTTGGCCAAACAAGTTTCCCTGATCCAACACAATTGTTAAATCCATAAGCGCATCACCAGCCCGATAGGTCTGCCGAAAAGAAGAATAACCAATGTATGATGCCACTATTACAAAATCACCTTCTGACTCAAACTGAAAACTGAAGCGGCCTTCACTATCTGAGGCACTGCCTATATTGGTGCCCTCTACAATTACATTAGCACCAGGCAGTGAACGGCCATCCTGATCGGTTACAATACCGTTGACATCTACCGCCATAAGCAGATTGCCAATACAAAGAAATGCCGCCAGTTGAATTTGGATATTTGCGCCCATATGTCTCATATTGATGCTACCTCCTTAACGATTGCTGGAAAATAAACTATGATTATTGAATAAAATATTCAATTTATTATAAACAAAAATCCGACTGGGTTTTTATATTAAAATATTAATCTTAATTTTTCGTTTTCTTGTTTTTCATAATTATAGTCTTTTTTATCATTCTTTGAATGGATACTTCTGGATTTAGCTTGACGACATCTGCTAAAGGAATCCAGGTCACATCATGTGATTCATCGCTGATAATTACTGCTTCTCCAGTAGGATCAGCTTCAATTAAAAACCGGACATCATAATGCAGATGCCCAAGTTCAGAATTATTTTGTGGAATTCCGTGTATATCCAAATCAAATATTTCTTCACTCAAAACTTTAAATTGTTGAATTCCAGATTCTTCTGTTGCTTCCCGTAAAGCGACTTTTAGTAAATCACTTTCTCCATCAGCGTGCCCACCTAATTGGAGCCACTTCCCCAGTTTTTTATGATGAGTCATTAATATGTTAGATTTATCAGGGCTGATAATCCAAGCGGAACCGGTAAAATGACCATTATAATTGTTACGAAAGAAATAACCAGTTTCTTCATCAAGAAATTTTAACATTTCATGCGGAGCTTTCTCCTCTGAGTAGGTTTGTGAATAATGAATGATTAATTGTTTTAAGGAATTCATATTAATCCAATTAAATCAACAATCTCTTCCGTAAACAAAAAACCCCGCTACTAAGCAGGGCCTGATCTTTAATCAGCATATTTTTCAGCACCAAGAAAATGTAGCGATACATATTCTTCATCACCCACTACCCAGCTATCATGAGGTTCTGGCGAAACATAAAAAATATCTCCTTTTTCCAATGTATATATTTTCCCATCTTTGAATGCAACCGTTGCGCTGCCAGCAATAACCATTCCTAGATGCTCCACCTCACAAAACTCTGTACCTACTAGTGGAGAAACATCAATAGACCATTTCCAGCCAGGATCGTAGGTAGCTCTACCAATAGTCATATTTGCTACCTCAACTATTTCAAACTGGCCTTTATTAAATTTTCTGATTTCATCTGGTTCATCAAAATTTTTTAATATTATTTCTTCCATTATGGTCATCATGAATATAAATCCCCTGTATGTATTTCCATGGCTGCTCGTAATCCAGAAACGAGTGCTCCCTGCATCCAACCATGATTATCTGAAGCATGTTCTCCGGCAAAATGAATCCGACCTTCAGCTGCCCCTATGTGTGCAGCCAGCGCTTCGTCCTGATCAGCTGTTGGTGAGGCCCAAGCGCCGCCGGACCATTCCTGAAGAGCCCAGGAATGAGAAGCCCCATTCTCTACGTGATCATACACGCCGGGGAAAACACCATCCCAACGATTTAGCACATGTTGAATACGGTCTTCTTCGACTAATTGGTCCAGTTCGACTGCACGACCGTAATACATATATGACATGAGTATACCTTTAGGCCCTTCCCGGTCCCATGTTGGATGCCATATTTCTTCAGGCCAGTCAGTATTCCCCCAGCCGTTCAGTCCCTCACTCTCCCAGAACCGATTCGCGAATTGCATAAACACCCTCGTGGACGGTGCATAATTATACCCACCGCTAATGGCTTCTATTTTTTCATCAGAGAGCGATGGTGTAAATTGAATTCGATTTAATACTGGCAATGGAACAGTGCAGAGTGCCCTGTCTGCGCTAAACTCGGTTCCCCCGGATACACGCACTATGATACCATCAGCATTTTGTTCAATCGATTCAACAGGCGTTGATAAATGAGTTTGCTCAGTAAGATAATCAGCAAAAGCCTGGGGTAATCTGTCTGAACCATCCCGAATTTTTACAAAATCCTTACGATCCGTTGGGAAGCCTCCCCAAGGTGGATCATTGATATAATCACTAGCGGGAATCGACGTTCGATTTCCGTTTGTCACATTCACAAAATTATTGGATTGGGGATAAAAGGGAACAAGGATTAACCCAAAATGATCCGCATATCCAAGTGTTAAATCATGATCCGGCGGGATTCGGGCCGCCCCGGCTTCAGCAAAATGTCCATCTGAAAATGGTTCCCGAAGAGTCAGTACCCGCCCTCCTACGCGATCACGGGCTTCTAGAATGATTACATCATGACCAGCTCGAGTTAGTTCGTACCCGGCGACCAACCCAGACATGCCCGCTCCAATAATAACCACCTTTTTGGATGGTTGACTCCCTATAAGTTGTCCTGGAGATTCATCAATTGTATCACTCTTTTCATCTTCGCAGGAAATTAACGTTATACCAGCAGCCAACAGGATGCTTTGGCGGACAAATTCTCGACGAGTTAAATTAGACATCCGTGATCAAAGCTTTGTTAGTCTCCATGAGATATATCGGGAAATATTATACCAGATATACACTATTCAATTTATTTATAATCCATATAATATATTTTTAATTCTTGCAGCTGTTTTTCCAATGCATTTTGGATGCTGTTGAATTGCACTCGGTTGTCTACATTATTTTTCCCAGGTTATGTAGGGATTTTTTAAAAGCATCATATTATAATATTTTACTTGTCCGGTAACTTCTCCACCGATGAAATCCGGTTTTTTAAATTGTTGATTTTCGTTTTCCAATTCAACTTCGGCTACTACAAGTCCATCATTATCACCATGGAATTTGTCAATTTCCCATGTTAAATCTTCATAGTCGTATTTATATCGCGTTTTTTCAATCAGCGGTTTATCACATAACGAGAGCAGATGATTTGCATCCGGAACGGGAATTTCTGTCTCAAATTCATATCGGCTCATCCCGCTTTCGCTACCTATACCTTTTATGGTAAGCACGCCTTTTTTGGATCCGTCTTTTTCAACGGTCCTTATGCGGACGGCACGTTCTTTTTCCGGCTGAAGGTAGCCTTGACGCATGGTAATTCCGCTCACGCCTTCCGGTAAAAAAGAAACCAAAAACTTCCGTTCAATTTCTTTTCCCATTATAATTCCTTTCTAATTTGCCAATGGTTTATCAATCCAGCCAATTACACGTTTTATAGTTTGGAGATAGTTAATGTTTTCTACGCCATCAAGACCTACATCAATGATAGTTTTTTTAATATCAACTAATTCTATGGATTCAGAATTGATCGTCATGACTTTTGCACCGTTAATCAGAATATTTCCCACTTCACAAATGGTATCATTTACCACGTAGCCAAACCGTTCTTTCACCACACTGACTGCTTGTAAATCAGGATGTTCCGTAACTATAGCCATAAATTCATCCATGGTATATTCGGTCTTTTCAAATACAGGCATCTCTACTTGAAATGCGGGGAAAATGTCGCTTTTTAAAAAATGAGTGGATACAGGAAATTCTGTTTTCGTCACCGGATTCCATTGTTCTAATGTATCAACAGTTTGGACGTACGTTTTAATATCCATTTTCCCGTCACGGATCTTAGTATTGTTAATATCATTGGTACGTGACATGATATAGGTTTCCTGAGAATGACGTACCCAGAATTTTTTCGGGATAGGAATAGACAATCTTGCCATTCGTTCAGCTTGCTTATTAAAATCCTGCCCAAAGGACCGAAATTCAAATCTGGGTTTGGATATTTCACCAACGTTTAATTTTTCTTTACCCATAATTTGCTCCTAATTCGTAAAACAACGATATTTATACTGATTTAAAACGATAAACTTTGAAAACAATCTTCTTTTCTTCTTTATCAATAAATATATCTTTATAAATTTTACCAGATTTATGCGTTGAACACTCAATAAAAATAAAGTTATATATCAGTGGGTGCCGCTGGTACTGTATAAACTATAAAGAATATTCCAGCAGAGTAAATGTAAGGACTGACAGTCCTAAATGTCTATAAACAAAAAACCCCGCTTCTTGGCAGGGCTTAATTGAGCCAGAGGCGTTTCATTATTTCAACAGTACCATCTTCTTAGTGCTAATGTATTCACCAGCTTGTATCTGGTATAGATAGATACCAGCACTTACTGTTTTCCCATAGTCATTAGTAGCATCCCAGATAACTGACTTGTAACCAGCATCTTGGATTTGGTTAATTAGGGTTTTTACTTCCCTACCAAGCATATCGTAGATAGTAATATTAACTAGACCATTTTCTGGTAGACCATACCGCAGTGTTGTCACAGGATTGAATGGATTGGGATAATTATTATACAAATTAAAAGCGTGGGGTAATTGATTGATTTCATTGGTAGATGCAGGAAAGCAAGCTTCAATACAGTCATCCATTGAATTAAAAAATGCAGCAGTATAATCCACACTATCTGCTACCCAGTCACAACCTGAAATAGTTTCACAATTATCATTTACCCATCCTATACCAAGTACCATGTCACATAGTCCAAAATCAATTCCAGTAAGGTCAACACAATCTATGGATAAATCACAATTTATTAGATCATCATTCAAATAATAATCTGCCCAACAGCCTCCGCAATAATTCGCTTCACACTCTGCATCAGGATTAGAAGTGCATTCACTCATGAAACAGGGATCAACAAAACAATTCACCGGTATTTGACAATCATCCGAAATTTCAATTGAGGTTACATTAATTGCTTCACACTCAACGCACTGTACAGTATCCCCTTCAATATCAACAAATCTATTAATATAGTCGTTTAATACCTCAATGCTATCCAATTGAGTTACGTTGGATAAAAATTCACCATTTTCGTTTTCAAGATAATATATAGAACAACTATCCATACAAAATGAAGTGTCAGTTAAACGAATATATCCTGTAATTGGATAAAGGGGAGTTGAGAGAATTAAAACAGAGAAAATTATATTATATATTTTCATAATTGCCCAAATCTACCGCCACCCACATAAACAAAACAGCCCTCCAATTAATTAGAGGGCTGTAGAGATTTTACCAGGAGAGGAGCATTAAATTAACTCCTCTCTTTTGGTATTTAGTAGAGAGATTACTGAGGGATTACATTTGTTGCACAAGGGCCTTTATCGCTTGACCCTTCATTGTAATCAACAGATTGTCCCTCACTTAGGGTTTTAAACCCCTCCATTTGTATCTCACTCATATGAACAAATAAGTCTTTGTCTCCATCAGATGGAGTTATAAACCCATAGCCTTTAGAGGCATTGAACCACTTAACTGTTCCTGTTTTTACTTCACTCATTTTTATTCCTTAACTTGTTTTATTTAACTTGATTATTAGTCCTTTACTTAAAAGAAAACAGCCCTCAAAAAATAGTCGGCCGTATTATATGAAAATAAAGCCCTTAAAAATGCCTATAGTCTATATATAACTCTTTCCTTTAAATACGGTATTTAATATACCATATTTTATACTATATCTAACAAATCCTTTATTTTTCGGACATAACAATCCATTTTAAAGAAAATTTCCAGACGAATCCTGGTTTTGCTATTGTTTATCATCAGTCGATTCTTACCTAGTAAAAATTGCCACTTGCCATACTAGAGTTGTAGCGTAATAATTTCGCTTCAGTCCATTCCCAAAGATAATCTCTTCCACCTTTTTGGAAGGGTGAATGAATGTACGAAAGGAACTACCCTTTATTTTGGTGTAAAAGTTCATCATTAGAAAGCCTAATTTTGTCCACCACACGTCACGGGGATAAATAACAGCGTATATTTTTTGAGCGAGCTTGGAAGACAGTCCCACCAATTCAGACATATCATCGTAACAACAAATAACCTTGTCCAAGGTTACAATATCGGCCAAGTCTACATCGGATGCCATTGTGGTAAAATCGCCGTGCTTAAAATTCACTCTTTCAACTAAACCATTTTGAAGTATTTCATCTTTAACTACATCAATATATGCTGATGAGGCTTCAATACTAGTTCCCCCTGAAGCACCCGCTTTGATTAAATCATATTGGATAGCTCCAATGCCCCCGCCAATATCCAAAAAAGTTAGTCCCTGTACACCTTCCTTATGTATAGCGTCCAGCAGCATGCTAGTCGTTTTGCTTGGACCTTTTTTAAGGTATCGTTTTAGTTGTCGCTTGGCAGCTTTTTTGTCAAACATATTTTCAATACCCTGGCATTGACAACAGCCCATGATTAAATGTCCTTTATATCCATTATAATTTTCGTGGTTAAATAAAATTTAACACCATCTTCACAAACAAAAAACCCCACTACCTTGCGGGATCTTCTGACGCTGTTGAGGGGGAGTCTATTTCAAGAGCACCATCTTCTGCACTTTTGAATATCCAACCGTCTGTAGGTGGTAGAAATACACTCCTGCACTGCTTGTTTTCCCGTAATCATTAGTACCATTCCACTTTACTGATTTATACCCAGCAGGCTGACTTGTATTGACTAAAGTCTTTACATGTCTACCTAGTATATCATAGACAACTAATAATACTTTAGCATCAATAGGGATATCATATTGAATGGTAGTTACAGGGTTAAATGGGTTAGGATAATTGTTGTGTAAGGCAAATTCATCGGGGACGGCAATGACTTTTTGAGAAACAAATCCTTGTGCTACCGTGTTATTATACTGATCCAAAAAGATAAACTGAATTGAGATATATGAATTTTTCTTGTTCAACGAGTTCGTTTCCAGGGAAATGCGTTTTTCTTGTTTTTTAGTCAAATATGCTTTTTCAATAAGCAGATTTCCTGCTTCTTTAAAGTGGCTTTTCAGCATTATTTCATTTTGGTTCAATAGATCAATGGTATTTTCTATTTCCAGTTTTGTTTGATCAAACAAAACTAATACCTGTCCAGACACAACATCTTCTGTGAGCGTTATATCTAGCATTTTACCTGATTGTTGTATATCAAGCTGAGGTCCATATTGATTTATATTTGCCAGCGTTAACGAAGGTGTATTATTTGACCAATGCCACATCCTGGCCAAGGTCATAATATCCCGTAAATCATATACATTATCCAGTGTTTGGATCAGATGGGGCACTGTCCCTGTGACAGGGCCAAGCTCCATAGTGCTATCTTCTGCCATCCATGCTGTGGAAAACATGGTTAAATCATGTACATCAATTAAGCCATCTTCGTTGTAATCTGCAATTAGCTTTGTATAAATATTGAACGAATAGCTGCTATCCAAGCCTACCATGTCCGTCAAATTTGAAATTGAAAACATCAATGTGTCTAAACTGGCAAAAGGTGCGTTCAGGTTTATCTGAATAGAATCGCTATCTAATGAAGAAGTATGAGTTACAGGAAATACCGATGTCATTTCATATTCCATACTTACGGAAGGTTCCGACAAAACAATGTGCACTACTCTATCATTGGGTAATGACAATAATTCTGCTACAGTGTCAAAGGTCATGCTGACAAACGTTGGCGGACCGGGAAAAATATCAATTACAAAACCATCGCTGGAAGACACTGCAGAAACATTCCCTGCCAGATCCGTAGCGCGTAGAGAAAAATAATACCATTCTGCATGCTGTAGATTTAGACCACTGTAACCGAGAACAGAGCTGCTTGTGCCATTGTCTGTCCAATCAATAATGTCACTGCTCCCAGAGGTAGAGCCTAATGCATATTCATAATTTGAAATACCACTGATAGAATCAGAGAATCCTGTCCAGTTAGCAGATGCAGTTGCGGCGTCGTTGGACAAATTGATATCTGTGCTGCTACCATCAAATACAATACCAATTTCTGGTGCTGTAAAGTCAATGGTGATACCATCACTTGAAACCATAGTAGATTGGTTTTCGACAATATCGTATGCGCGAATATTCAGAAAATATGTTGTTCCATTTGTTAATGATAGACTACTATCTATTACATTCGTATTTGTACCATTGTCAGTCCAGTCCACAATATTGGAATCACCTACAGTTGTACCAAATGAATATTCATAATAGGCAATCTCATAGGCAGCACCACTCTGCCAAGCAGCAATGAGTGTTGTATGATCCTGCTGCCAGTCTAAATCTTCAGTAATTGAACCATCAAATGGTTCAGTATTAGTGGGAATGAATTGTTGCACAGTAATACCGTTACTCGTGGCAACAGAACTTATATTTTCCACAAGGTCTATAGCCCGCACAGAAATGTAATATGTCGTTCCGCCTTGCAGGGTTAAACCTCCCTGGATAAATGATGTTGCCAGTTGATTGGTAGTCCAGGAAACAACATCTGTATCGCCTGAAGTTGTACCAATGGCATATTCGTAATGTTGTATTCCGCTGATGGAATCGGAAAATCCGGACCAGTTACTTTCAAGAGTTGTAAATGAATAGGCCCATTCTTCATCCTGCCCTGCGCCATCGAAAACACTGCCTGCCGCGGGTACTTCAATATCAACAGTAACGCCGTTAGAACTTTCGGCATTGGAAACATTCCCGGCGAAATCTATGGCTCGCACAGAAATAAAATAGGATAACCCGTTTACGAGCGTTAACCCGCTATGAGTCATGGAAGAATCAGTTCCAGCCGTTACCCAGCTAACAATATCTGTACCCTGGTAGGTTGTACCGATAGCATATTCATAATTTGAAATACCACTGATAGAATCAGAGAAGCCGGACCAGTTGGCAGTCAGTGAGTCTGCCGTGCCTGTAAAGATCAGATCGGCAACCAGACCATCATTGACCGAGCCGTTTACTGGTGCGGAGTAGTCAATGGTTATACCATCACTGGAAATCACATCGGAAATGTTGCCGGCTCTGTCCACCGCCCGGACATTGCCATAATAAGTTTGTTCTTCCAGCAGTTCCACGTTTTCAAGGAACATACTGGTATTGGTGCTCACGCTTGTCCAAGCTACAATATTTGAATCTCCGGGCGCTGTGCCAACAGAATACTGGTAATCCTCTAATTCCCGGGAATCGCTGCCGGACCAGTAGAGTACAAATGTAGAGTCGGATGACTGCCAGTCCAAATCTTCTGATTCTGAACCATCGTACAGTTCGCCTACAAGAGGAACTACGAGGTCAACTATTATTCCATCACTGGCCGAAATATCACCTGTATTGCTAACATGATCTATCGACCTAACA
>Ga0208765_1000559_pt1 | contig 24596 bp, 14 predicted proteins | sample ETNtaG_2_FD_185783 | JGI IMG/M metagenome (GOLD analysis project Ga0208765, IMG submission 185783) | Marine microbial and viral communities from oxygen minimum zone, Eastern Pacific Ocean - ETNP201406SV203 (SPAdes) (version 2) | ecosystem: Environmental > Aquatic > Marine > Oceanic ...
ATCATCCAGGTGAATAATGCGCCTGAGGTAAGCCATGATTTTTTCATCGTGAGTAGCAAAAATGAAAGAAGTGGACAACTCGTGATTTAACTGTAGCATGATCTTCATGATGTGGTGGGAATTCTCTGCATCCAGGTTAGCGGTGGGTTCATCTGCCAGAACCAATGCAGGCTGGTGTACAATAGCTCTGGCAATAGCCGTTCTCTGGCACTCACCGCCGCTGAGCATTGCCGGGCGGGAATCACGTTTGTCACTCAACCCAACCCATTCTATGGCTTGGGCTACTTTTCTTTCCCGTTCCTGAGAGCTAATTTTGTTCAGGATCAATGGAAGTTCCACATTTTCAAAAACTGTGTAGACTGGGAGCAGGTTATAGCTTTGGAAAATAAAGCCCATATGTTCACGTCGGAGACGGGCCCGCTCTCCATGGGATGTGTCATTTAGAGCCTGACCCAGGACGCTTACCTGCCCTTCAGTGGGAGAATCCAGTCCCCCGATAATATTCAGCAACGTAGTTTTTCCGGAACCAGAAGGCCCAACCAAGCCGGTGAATTCACCTTTGTTCAAGGTAAGGTCTACATTTTTTAGAGCGGTGAAAAAATCACCGCCTACGGGGAAACGCTTGATCAGATTATTTATGGTAATGACGGCATTATTTTCCATCTTTTTTCCTTAATGATTGTAAATAAACATAAATTGTAAACCAGTTCCAAAACCTGCCAGCGATCTAGGCAGATTTTCTTCGGGTAGATTATAATCAGCACGTTTTGGGCTAATAGACAAGATGAAATTTAAACTATAATGATCATAGGTACTGCTCCAGCGTATATAGTTATAACTTCGGTTCTCTTCCAAATCAAACTGCAAAATGAACATGAGCTGGTGTACCATACCAAGGGGCATGCTGGCCATGAGGGCCGTGTACGATTGTGATGATTCATACGAATCAATTTTATTAGAAATTGACATGTATTCTGCCATAAACAGGATGCCATTAGAAATCGGCAGGGTGTAGTCCGCTCCAAGTGTAGCCATTCTGATATCGGATCTATCAGAACTGATTAAAGCACTCTCATTCCAAAATCCAATAAATCCATCATATCGATAATCAATAGCTACGCGATTGTGAGACCCTGAAATTGGAATGCCAATTTGACCAATAGTCTGGAGAGATTTTGAAGGATCTTGATGATAGGTAAATCCCAAGTCACCCATATTTATTGAAACTTCTGCTCGCCCACCAAAAGAAAGAGTATCCTGATCATTGAGAATTGTCCAGGACCAGATTGACAAGGTGTTGGAAGGAAACCAGCGCAACCGGAATGCTTCTACACCGTCCGTTTGCCCGGTAGGGTCCTTTAAATCAATCGTATCAAACCAGGAAAGGGAACGTAAAACAAAAGAAGGACCAAATACTATTTTCTGCAAGCCCAGTCGCGCTTCCAGTTTTTCACTGGAGTACCGTACCCAGTAGCGGTGGTGAAAATCATTATTATATAATAGGGAATCACCTGAATAAGTCCTATCCAAACGATAGGCCCATTCCATATCCAGCAATTGGTTATTAGATAAGTTTTTAAACAGAGAAAAAGTAGGGAGATATCCATGGGAAAATTCGATTGATGATCTTTTTTCAGGAACATCGTTGCTGGTTAGAGCACTGGCCCAGAGCTGACCTTTTGATGAAAATGGATTATCAATTGCTAAAAGGTTTTTTGTCAATACTGCGAAAAAAAGTAGGTATTGGTAAAATCTCATATATAATTATCTTCTTTGATTTTGGCTGGGAAGAACCAGACAAAGAGCTGGCAGCAGTGTGAGATCGCAAATTAGAGCAGTACCAATCATACCTGCTGAAAGCAATCCAAACTGGTAAGTGGGTAAAAAAGCAGACAGTACGAGTACTGAAAACCCAGCTACCAGCACCGTTGTGGTGATCATCAATGCTGATCCGGTATTCATTATTGTTGATTGAATAGCTTTTTCTCTGTTTAATCCCTGCGCCAATTCTTTTCGATAACGCAATAGAAAATGTAAACTATCATCCACTGCAATTCCAAGAGCGACTGCAAAGGTCATGGCTGTTGGCGGCCGAATTGAAATCCCCAGCCAGGATAACACGCCCAGAACGGTGAAAATAGGGATCAGATTGGTAACCAGGCTGGCAAAAAGGATTGATTTTTCTCGAAACATGATCGCCATAATAATACTGATGAATAAAAGTGCTACTCCAAGACTATTTACAAGTGACTGCACAAGATAATCATTGGTTTTTAAGGCAACTACGGTAGTTCCCGTATATTCAATGGATAAGTAAGGCGGGAAAAACTGAGCTATAGAATCCAGCTGGGCATAGATTTTTTCCATATCAGAAGATGTTTTATTTGCTATCAGGCCAGATATGCGCAGAGATGTTTTATCTGTGCTGACCAGTTTCATCTGCTCTTTAGATTGATTTTCAACAACAAGGTCAATCATTTCTTCTGTGTAGGGTGATGAAGGATCATCACCGCGAATACGTTTTAATGATTTGAGCAGATCTAAGAGCGAAAAGAAATGACTCTCATTAAGCTGCGAGCGCAACAAATACTCAACCTCATTTAGAATGGGAAGTATATCAAGGTCAACTACGTCTTTAGGAGCACGAGTAATATTTGGGTTCAAATGAAGCAAAACTTCGAATGGCAGTACCCCGCCAAAATATTTTTCCGTGAATTTCAATTCTTGGTATAGTTTATTCTTTGGCCGAAGATCATCCATTAATGATGCATCAGTTGAAATATCTTTTATCTTAAAAATGGATACGCCTGATACCAGAAGTGGAATCAGGATAAATCCCCATGGACTTTTTGGAATGACATTTGACAGCCATTTAAGTGTAGGTAAAAAAGCATCTTTGTTTTGATATTGGAACCCTTTTAAAACCAATGTTCCTGCTGGGACAATAAGAAGAGATATAAGCCAGGCCATCATGATACCGATGGCGATCTCTAAACCAAATTCCTGGATGATTCTGATGGAGGTAGTTAACAGAGCCATGAACCCTATAGCCGTAGTTAAGCTGGTTAAAAATATCACTTTTGACATTTGGACCATAGTCAGCAGCATGATTTCTTCAGGATTGGAACCATCTTTTTTAAGGTTTTCTCTGAATCTAGCTTGGATATGGATGGCATCACTTATCCCAATAATAAAAAGCAGGGTAGGCACGATATAGGTTATAATATTGATCTCTAGGCCGACAAGACCCATAAATCCTAATAGCCACACAACAGTAATGAGAACAGTTAAAATAGGAAGAAGAACCTGTACCCAGTTTCGAAACAGGAAATACAAAATACATATAAGCAGAATCGCTATGGGCGGAAGGAACATGAAATTATCACGTAGCATATAGTTAACATATTCAGTGCGTAGAACAGAAACACCAGAATAGATCCACTCCGGGGATGTCTTTTTAGCTAATGTTTTAATATCATTTAATAGCGCTGTGCGGTCACGGTGGTTGTTGGCGATATCTGCCAATGTGATCATAATTGAGCCGTATTTAAGGTCCTTGGATAAAACTCGTGCTCCAATGGACGGGTCATTCTGAATATATCTCAGTGTCTGTAGTATTGTATCCCTGTTCCAAGGGGTACTATCATCATACAGGTCTCCTAACCAGGCATTAAGATCAATATCACTTAATGTGAAAAGTGATGCGACACTCTTAACCCCGGGCAATTCATCAATCGTGTAAACCAAGTTTTCTAATTCGATAAATAGGTTTTTATCCAGATGATCAATTGGTTTATAGATAATTGTAATGACATTATCTTCTCTCCCAAAAGTTTCCCGAAACGAAAAGTATCGGTCAACCATGTGGTCTTTTTGGGAAAAGAGATGCTCAATAGAAAAGTCAATTCTGATGTTCGGAATAAACAAAGACCAAAACAGTGTCATCCCGGCAACCAGGATAAGGATATTCCTCGGGTATTTAAGGATGATCCGAAAAAAAGTATTTAACATAATAAAGTTTAGATAATAAGAATATTATAAAATCGGATATACCAGAGGGTGATATGTATCTATTTGAGTATGCTGGTTGATACAGATAAAATATGCCGCATTAGGAATTGAATATTCAGATCTCATTGTTTAACCAACCATCATACACCTTTAATAATTCGACTGTTATTGGTCCTGGTTTTCCAGTACCTATTTGGATTGAGTTTACTTTTACAACAGGAATTATTCCCGAACCGCTATTGGTTAAGAATATTTCATTTATCTGATTGAAACCAAATTGATTCAATTGTCCATAGAAAAGGGGAAAAGGGGAACCTAAGATTACATTTTGGCGGGTGACTCCAGGCAACACATCTCCTTTCCGGGTAAAAAGTTTTTCCCCTTGGACCCAAAAAACATTGCTGCGGCTTCCTTCTAGAACCTGATTATTTTTGTCTAAAAGAATTGCTTCAAAACAATCATTCTCTTCTGCAATCTTGTATGCTTCCAAGCATGTTGTATAGTCTGTCGTTTTTATCTCGGGTGATTTCCTTAGAGCAGGTACTGTGATTGTAGAAACACCCTTGTATATGCTTGGATCAAGATTTAATGATGATGTATAAATAATTATTTTTTCTGGTACTGCGAAGATCCGTGCCCTTTGGGTCGGGTCATCAAATTGCTGAACGACCCTTGCAATCATTTCTACAATTTCATTTTGGGAAAATGGTATTGTTAAATTAATCCCTTGAGCCGATTGAAAAAGCCGATCCAGATGGGGCTCAAGAAAAACAGGTTTATGATTCAGGGTTCTGAATGTTTCATATAATCCTGTTCCAAATGCAAATGAATCTGACCCGAACTGGAGATCCTTTTCAGGAACTGATTCCCATTGGTTGTTGATTAGTGCATTTATCATATATGGCTAAATTGAATTATAAATCAGACTTAAAATACTAATTCAATATTGAATTCAGTGTCTGTTGCCAGCCAGTTTGTTTTAACATAAACAATGGAATTTTCAAAATACCAACCGTTTGTAGCATTACCAAATTCTTCTAATGTTTCATATTGAGTTAGTGATGTGCCATCTAGAGTTAAACTGGCAGGTTCAGCATTCACATGAAATTGTGGTCTATAGATCCTGTTTTCATATTTACCTTCATAGTCACCTATGCTTTCACCTATAGTAAACTGGATATCATTTTCAGAACCATAAAGGTTAAAGGTTTGCTTAGCAAATGATCCGGTTCGATGGTGGCGGGTTAATCCATCATCCTCATACAGAGTAAATGATGACTCTTCATGGGGATAACAATCTAAAGTGAGGGTGTCTGCAGGAATCTCATTATCATAGAGCATTTCAGAATACATAGGTATAATGGCTCCACCTTTTACAAAAAGAGGAAGTTTTTCCAATGGAGCACTATAATTATTAAGTATCTGATTGCCTGCATATTGTGTGCCATCCCAATAGTCAAACCAGAGCCCACTTGGTAAATAAATATTATCACGTTCATATGAATTCTGATATATGGGTGCCACCAGAAACCATTCACCGCTCATGAACTGGTATTGAGTTTCAGTGCCCCATGTAACTGGGTCATCTGGGAATTCTAAAACCATAGCTCTAGTTGCTGGCACACCTGTTTCGTAAGCGATGTTACAATATGAATACATATAAGGGGTTAGTCGCATTTTGAGTTTTAGATAATCCCTGTTGATATCTGTATACGGCTGTCCCCGCGTCCAAGGTTGTTTGTTAGCAGGAGCCCAACCGGAAATGACCATCAAAACCGGTGTAAAGCATTTCCATTGAAGATCACGGGTATACGTTGGTCCGCTTCCACCAAATATCCCGTCCACGTCCCCTGTTGCATAATTCAATCCAGACAAACCAGAACCTGTGATGGTTGGAATATGGTAGCGGATATATTCCCAAGTTCCATATTCATCTCCTGACCAAACGGTGGAATATCTCTGAGTTCCAGCCCAGCTGGATACAGACCAGACAAATCCACGGGCATCACTGTTGGCTTCTATGCCTGTGTATGCCTGCCGACATCCGTCAAAGGCCCATTGATATCCTGACCCGATCCACGCTACATCCAATTTGCTGCAACGGATCCCTGCTGTGCCCACTTCCCAGGTTTGCTGGTCAACCCCATCTTCAGTCCAAAGACCGGTTTTAAAACCAAGATCTTCGAGTTCATTGACGACTTCAGGCAAATTTGTATATCCACAACCATAACCATCGTTGGGTAGTATCCATCCTCCAGGCATATCTAATTCTCGGTAAGTCTCAGCAATGTTGGATACAACATTTGAAGTTGGACTGTAACAATCAGCATCACCAAAACTCAATGCCCATCTAGGCGGCAGAAAAGGACGACCGGTAATTTGTGTATATCCATTGAGGACATTTTTCAGAGAAGGTCCCCGGAAATAATATGCGTCAAAACGAATCTCTTCATGTTCCAGATCCAGCGTTTCAAAAAAGTCATATTGTCCTGGCTTAAACGTATTTCGGTAGATACCGTAGCCTGCCGTACTCATAAAAAATGGGGCAGGACCTGGCACTGAGCCATCATCCCAACTACTGATCTGAAGCCGAATGTCAATGGATTGATCCCGATGAGAAAAATATCCATTCTGCATACCGCACCCATAAAAATATTCATTCTCACCCCGGTATAAATATTGATGGGTTTCTTCACCAAAGGTTATAGGAGAAGATTCTTCCCAAATCACCGTAGCATTATCAGCTTCATACATAGCAAAGGTAAGTGGTGTTTTGTAAACCCGGAGTATTACACTGTTGCTGGAAATTTTATAGTATTCACCTTCATCTGACGTTTGAATTGCAATAGGCGGTTGATTGTGTACAACGATGTCTGTTCCAGCAGGGTCTTCAAAAATTCCATTTGGAGTCATCCAAATTCGGAAGATATCATTTGTGTAAAAAAGAATACGAAATTCAGTAAGATTATTATTTATTGTAACAGTATCGCTGTTTTCAGATGTTTCAAAAGCAGTTATGTTTCCAACTGTATTGTTATTTTGATAGATGTAAACATCCAGAGTATCATTCCCAGGATATTCATCATTTTCTAATGATGTATAGATCTGAAAATGATGACCACCAGAGAATGAAAGATCTACATTCGGGAAACTAAATTCTACAGTAGAGTTCGCAGGGATACCCCACCCGGCATTTTCAATGTTGACGCTGACTGGCTCACCACCGTTCAAAGAATAGGAGACATTGAATTCTTCAATGATTGCAGATGTTCCAAAGTTTGCAATCGTAACATCGATGTTTTCATTAGATCCGTAATTGTTTTGACCTGATTGAGGAGAATCAAGAGACAAAACACCTACATCCCGATTGAATATCTGTTCGAATGTACCACCATGATTTATTGCATTCTGTGATGGGTCCACCGAATTCATTATCACCCCTTCCGGGTTATTGAACTGAAAATGACCAAAAAGGTTATTTAGGTTGGGATGGTTATTTAGACTAAGGGAATCTTGGTAAGTTTCAATGATTGTTGGGCTCAATGCTGTGTTCCAGAATCGGAGATTATCTAATTTTGAATTTATAGCACCAAGCTCGTTGTCCAATCCGATCAGGTCTGTTGGACAATCAACTGAAGCATCAATGTTTCCTTCAAAATTGCCATTAATATAGAGCTTCATTTGCTGTCCATTATTAATTACGGCCAGATGTTTCCATATTCCAGCTGGGAGTTCATAATCGAAAAAATAATCCATGGTACCGTAATCTGTTATACCCACTTGATTATTGTTATACCATTGTTCCAATCTGATACCACTACCGCCATCACTATGTGTAACTAAATGTGAAAAGGGTGTGGCACCATTTTTATTGATATCACATTCAATGGTCCAAGGTGTTGAGTATTCAGGCATGTCCAGATCCACATAACTTCCATCCCCGTTAAAAGAGATATAATAATTTTCCGTACCTGTATCGCTGTCATCGGAAAGGATAATTTCAACAATCCCGGTTACATCAAATATGTCATGTGTATTATCAAAATTTACATCTGCTGCCCAAAGCATATACTCTGTCGGCTCAATCAGACCCATGATCATCCCAACAACCTGGAGCACATCGGATAAATTAACTGTTCCATCTTGGTTGATATCTCCAAGTAGATCACGTGAATCTCTTGATTGTGATTCAGGATTTAATTTTATGTCATTTTTTACTACTGCAATTAAAAATGAAAATATTATTATTAATACAATAACTAGTTTTTTCATAAATATAAATTATTGATCTCTTACTTTTCCTTCTGCTTTAAGCCGTTTATTTCGTTTCCACTCTGATCGTCCATAAAGGAATAATAGAATACCAGACACACCGAAAAAAAGGCCTAGAAATAACATTTCAAAATCTAGCCTTACAAAAGACCCCAATAGCAATGGTAGTGCAAACAAAAGGGCAAGTGTACCACACCCCATAGTGCAGCCAAATGTGGCTAGTCGTTTATTGTATAATTTGTTATCAATGATTTCTTCTGGTGTATCCTGTGCGATTTCTTCTTCTGTTGGAAGGTCTGTTATATCGATTGTTTTAAGTTCATTGTGTAGAAAGGACAATTCCCCCAGTGAAGGTTTTATATCATGCATATCTGAAAAAGTGCTGCCTGAAATGATATATTTGATCATAATACGATTTCCATCAAACTTCCATTTCCATTCCGGATTATTTGTCATAATTCTACGGACATTATCTTTGAACAAGGCTCTGACTTTAGATTCATCATCTCCCATAAGATCAAACTTTTTTGAAAAGACATCATCAGAAACAAAATTGATATCATCTTCATCCGGAGCAATACTGTCTATTAATTCAGAAGTAGGTTCTACCTTGCACTTTGGAAGGTCTAACTCATTTGATCGATAATATATTACACGATAGTAATCAACATTATTTTTTCCTCTTACGACCTTTTCTTGTGAGACCATAATGTATGGTTCTGCTGATTCATCAGTTGAAATTATATTTGACAGATCTGAACCGAGGAACAAAGATCCGTAGAAATATCTGGGTATCGAATCGGGTTTTACCTGAAGTTTAGAAAGCCCGTCCATTTCACGGATGGCATTCCTAAAAGGCACATAGTAGTCCCGTACTCGTTTTTGATACACCAGCCATGAAAAATAAAATAGGTTTTTTTGAGGGGGAAACGTCTGGTTTTTAATACCCAGGTCATTCGCAATGGTATTCAACTTTTCATACCGTTTCATATCTTTTTTGGTTAATTGACCAGAAATCCACATAAAAATTGTAAGTATAGTGATCGGGAAATGCAGGATTATTATCAGGAAAAAGACGAAAAGGACTGGTCCCATGATTGGGTCGGTAATGGTTTGTTCCATTTGTGTCTAAAATCTTAAAAGACTTGGTATCCTTATTTTACACCAAGGGATAAAATGATTCCCAAGAGTATTGTTGAAGGCTTGTGATGATGTTTCCAATGTAAGACCATTGTAATTGTCGTAAAATCCTGAACTTTATTTTGAACAGAATTAACCAGTTATTCACATTTTATAGATGCCGATTCATCAATTAGAAAAAGCCTACAACCCAGCACTGGTTGAGGATAAATGGTACGAACACTGGCTTGAGAAAAATTACTTCACAGCTGACCCAAGTTCTGAAAAAGCACCTTTTACAATTGTAATTCCTCCCCCAAATGTAACCGGCATGCTCACCGTAGGTCATGTTCTGAACAATACAATCCAGGATATCCTGATCCGTAAGGCGAGAATGGAAGGCATGGAAGCGTGCTGGATACCTGGTACGGACCACGCATCTATTGCAACAGAAACAAAAGTGGTCAACTTTCTGAATGAACAAGGGATAGATAGGAGTGAACTGACCCGGGATGAATTTTTAAAGCATACCTGGGAGTGGAAGGAAAAATATGGCGGAATTATTATTCGTCAGCTAAAAAAACTGGGTTGTTCCTGTGACTGGGAAAAAGAAAGGTTTACCATGGATAAAGGGTATACCCGTGCTGTTCTTTCCGCCTTTGTTAAACTGTATGAAAAAGGGTTGATATATAAGGGTCATCGTCTCGTGAACTGGTGTCCGGTTTCTAAGTCTGCTATCAGCGATGAAGAAGTGACCCATAAGGAAGTCAATGGACAGCTTTGGCATTTTCGTTACCCTGTTACTAATGCTAATGAATACATAGTTGTAGCAACAACCCGCCCTGAAACCATGTTGGGTGATTCTGCTGTTGCGGTCCATCCAGATGATGATCGTTACCAGCACCTGATTGGCAAAATGGTTACCCTGCCGCTGGTTGGCCGGGAAATACCAATTATTGCAGATGAGTATGTAGATCCAGAATTTGGAACTGGCTGTGTGAAAGTGACGCCGGCCCATGACCCAAATGATTTCGCCATGGGCGAACGGCATGGTCTTGAGTTCATCAATGTAATGAATGATGATGGGTCTTTGAACGGGACTGTTCCTGAACCTTATACAGGTTTATCCCGTGAAAAAGCACGGAAAGCTATTGTGGCTGATCTAAAGTCAGATGATTTTCTGGAAAAGACAGAGGACTATACCAACAAGGTCGGCTTTTCGGAAAGAGGAAATGTCCCAATTGAGTTTTATATGTCAGAGCAATGGTTCATGAAAATGAGCGAACTGGCAGAGCCGGCCTTAGCTGCGGTTAACAGAGGGAAAATCCACTTTCATCCAAAACATTGGACCAAGACCTTTAATCATTGGATGGAAAATATCAAGGACTGGTGTATTAGTCGTCAATTATGGTGGGGTCACCAAATCCCGGTCTGGTACCATAAAGAAGATAAAACGAAGATCCATGTCTCTGTGGAAGGACCTGATGATCCAAGAAACTGGATACAGGACCCTGATGTGCTGGATACCTGGGCCAGTTCCTGGCTTTGGCCCATGGCCGTTCATACCTGGCCCGATGAGGGAGAAAGCCTGGATAAATTTTACCCAACTAATGTATTAGTAACGGGTCCAGACATTATATTTTTTTGGGTAGCTCGTATGATTATAACAGGGTATGAATTCATGGATGAACGACCGTTTAATGATGTTTATTTCACATCCATTCTTCGAGATAAAACAGGAAGGAAGTTGAGTAAATCTTTAGGGAACTCACCCGACCCATTTGAATTATTTGATGAATTTGGAACCGATGCGGTCCGTTTTGGGATTATGCTCATGGCTCCCCAGGGTTTGGATGTGCTTTTTTCTAAAGATCGCCTTGAAATCGGCCGGAACTTTATGAATAAACTCTGGAACGCATGCCGGTTTATCCAAATGAATATACCTGAAGAGTGGGGCAATGAAATAGAATTGGAGAAAGCTGAATTAGACCTGCCAGAGCAATGGATTTTGAGCAGGCTGTCAATAACGATTCAGGATTACAATCAGCAATTGGATCGATTCCATTTCAATGAAGCAGTAAAGGTTTTATACGATTTCATATGGAGTGATTTCTGCGATTGGTATGTGGAAATCGCCAAAACACGATTTTATGGTGAAGATGATTCCAAAGCAAATATTGCTCGGACGGTTGCCTTAAAATGTATCCGCACTGTTTTGGCCCTGTTGCATCCCTATGCTCCGTTTATCACAGAAGAACTATGGAATCATTTTAAACAGGATGGTGCTTTTGATCTCATTGTTTCTCCGTGGCCAAAATCAGATTCTTTACAAAATGAAACCGCAGAAAAGGATATGTCTTTATTGCAAAATGTAATTACATCCATTCGATCCATTCGTAGCAGGATGAATGTTCCACCTTCCAAGTTTTCTGATCTCGTAGTAAGGTGTACTAGAGTACAAGAATCATTTTTAAATGATCACGTGGCTCTGCTTAGATCTTTGGCAAAGATTGAGAACATCTCTATGGGAGAAACAATCAAAAAGCCGGGTCAATCAGCCACAGCTGTTGAAGGTGGGATGGAGTTGTACATTCCCTTGGGAGGATTAGTAGATTTGGATGAGGAAAAAGCACGAATGGAAAAGCGTAGTTTAGAAATCAATCGACTTCTTTCAGGTATCAATGCGAAATTATCGAATGATATTTTTCTTGAACGTGCTCCTGAACAAGTTATTGTTAAAGAGCGATCAAACCTTGAAAAATTGACTGAAGAATTAGAAAAAGTGACGGCAAACCTGGAGATGCTGCAATGAAACAATTATTATCTGTAATAATAGTATCGTCCATGTTGTTTGGGCAATCGGAAGATGCAACCCTTACAATCTATAAAGACGGTACTGCGCTCATTAAACAGCCTGTTGGCTGGTCAATTCCATCCGGGTACAGTTATGTGACCTGGAGCAGCCTACCCAATGGGATTCATCGCGACACTCCTTTTTTAAATCTTGATGGTGCAGATATCATTTCTCAAAGATTTAATGATAATATATTTACAGGGACAGACTTTTTTAATGGATTACGGGGAGAAGAAATTCAGGTAAAACCCAAGGATGGAAAACTGGTAAGAGGCACCTTGTTGGAAATTAGTACTGGGTCTGTCACCATAGCACACCAGTCCGGGGTCATCACGTTTAATAGGAATGAACTTGAATACCTAGGCAGCAAGAATGAAGAAGTAGATCCGCCAACGTTTAATCCTTTTTTATCTTGGGATCTAAAATCAAACTCAGAAAAAATTGTAAAAGGCGAGCTGGTATATAAGTCAAATAATTTTTCCTGGACCACGGTATACCGATTAAAAATGCTCAATGAAGAAAAAGGAGAATTAATCGCAGAAGCTGTTGTTTCGAACAGGTCAGATATGGGTTTTGAAAGTGCAAACCTTCAGTTGGTGGAAGGGCATCTCAATAAAGCAAACGGGAAGCGCCCAAGGCCTAAACCCATGAATCGAGTGGCTGCAATGGCAGTACAAAGCGATGCGATGCCCATGATGGATAAAGATGAGCTGGGAGATTACCACATTTATTCGTTGAATGATGCACATGATCTGGGTGCAAAAGAAAATATCACTGTCCGGATGTATGGGCCTCTTGAAGTGGGATATATGAAAAAATATGTATTTGAAAATAGTGAACGTCGCCAGAAAGAAGAACCATTAGAAGTTCAACTTACCATGGAAAATACGGAATCAAACGGTCTGGGTATTTCATTGCCCGGGGGTAAGGTAGAGATGTATTCCTTTAAACAATCAAGTGGTTTGGAATATATTGGGGCTGACAATATGGGGCAGGTACCAAAGGGTCAATCTACGACACTTACATCCGGTAGAGCATTTGATGTAACTGGGAACCGGAAAGTGCTCAATTATGACCGGCAGCGTAAAAGTGAAGAGGCAGTCATAGAAATTAAAGTAACTAATGCCCGCAATGAGAATGTAAATGCTCTACTGGTCGAGCATATTAATGGTGATTGGATTATTAAAGATGAGTCTCTTAATTACCAGAAAAAAGACGCATCAACAATCCATTTCCCATTATCTTTGAATGCCGGTGAAACAAAAAACGTTTACTATACATACCGGAAAGAATGGAAATAAACTCCTGAGGGCGGAATTATTGGATCTTGCCGCTCCAATCTCAAGTTTAAAAGGAGTTGGCGCCCATCGAGAAAAGATTCTGAATGACCACGGCATTGGTTCAATTCATGATATTTTATATTATTTTCCTAGGCGTCACCTAGACCGTACCACCCTGACTCCAATCCGGGATTTTGTACAGGGAGATATTGTAACATTAATTGCTGCTGTAGAGACATTTGGAAAAAAATCCATTCGTCGTGGCAAGATGTTCCAGGTTATTGTTTCGGATGGTACCGGGTTATTGACCCTGACCTGGTTCAACGGTGTTCAATATATTAAAAGTATATTTAAAGTGGGGGACAGGTTAGCGATTCATGGTAAAGTAGACTGGTACAACGGGTTTACCATTACTCATCCAGAGTTTGATAAACTTGACAAGGATGATGATCCAGTCCAAACGGGGAAAGTGATTCCTTTATACCCTTTGACACAGGAATTGAAGTCTGCGGGGCTGGATCAACGGATACTAAGAAATATGGTCAAGGAAGTTCTTGATGCTGATATAGAGATTCCGGAGATACTCCCAGAAGATATTATAAGTAATAATAATCTAGCACATCTGAATAAAGCACTTAATGATATACACTTTTCTAATGATATAAATGAATTAAATGATGCAATAAACAGACTCAAATTTGATGAACATTTTTTTCTGCAGCTGCTTTTGGCGTTGCGGAAACAAAAGGTTCAAACTTCCGGGACCGAGCCGCTTCCTGATATTGGCCCTTATTTTAAAACCATTTCGAATACCTTGGATTTTGAACTGACAGGGGCACAGAAAAAGGTTATTAAGGAAATTCATTCGGATCTGAAGCGTTCTTTTCCCATGAATCGCCTAATTCAGGGAGATGTAGGGTGCGGAAAGACAATTGTTGCCCTTTTGGTATCTGCGCTGGCCGTTGGAAACAATGTACAAGTTGCCATTATGGCACCCACGGAAATCCTTGCCAGTCAGCATTACCATTCCTTCAAAGGTGAACTGGAAAAAGTGAATATCCCCTGTACATTGTTGGTGGGCAAAATGAAAAAATCAGACCGGGTGCCAATTCTAAGTGGGTTAAAAAATGGAAATATACCTGTTGTGATTGGAACCCATGCCTTAATCCAGGACGACCTGATGTTCAATAATCTAAGATTGGTCATCGTAGATGAGCAGCATCGTTTTGGTGTGAACCAACGGATCGCATTGATGGAAAAAGGACACCATCCCCATTTCATGGCCATGACTGCTACGCCAATTCCCAGGACATTATCCATTACCTATCATGGGGATATGGATCTATCCATTATTGATGAAATGCCAGCCGATCGAATTCCCGTAATTACGAAAGTTGTAAAACCAACGCGCTTGAACAAAGTTTACACATTCATTAAGCAAGAAGTTGCAGCTGGTAGACAATGCATGGTGGTTTACCCCTTGGTTGAAGAATCAGAAAAATCTGATCTGGCTGCAGCCGTAGAAGCACATAAGGAGTTGGATGATAAACAATTTCCAGATTTAAATGTAGGTTTGGTACATGGCAGGATGAATACAGATGCAAAAGAAGATACAATTAATAAGTTTGTTCGCAATGAAATCAAGATCCTGATATCCACTACCGTGATTGAAGTGGGAGTAGATATCCCCAATGCATCTGTTATGCTGGTGGAACACGCCGAGCGGTTTGGTCTGACCCAGCTGCACCAGTTACGGGGCCGTGTGGGTCGGGGTGCAGAGAAAAGTTATTGTATTTTAGTAAAGAGGAATGTTACAGATACATCTCGAACTCGTCTTTCAATCATGGAAAAAACTAATGATGGATTTGTAATTGCGGATGAAGACCTGAAACTTCGTGGTCCTGGGGAATATTTTGGAGTTAAACAATCTGGATTTTTTCAATACAAAATCGCCAATATGGCAACAGACAGAGAGATCATCCAGAAAGCCAGAAAAGCAGCATTTAAGTTGATCAATAATGATCCAACACTTCAGGATAAGTCGAACAAATTACTCCGTCAAACTTTTCTTAAGACCTATGCCCATCGGCTGGATGATATAAACTTATCTTGATGAATACTCATTTTGTCTCGTTGTAGGACGATTTAAATTCCCCGGCTCTGAATCCATCTTGAATTAGTTGAAGGAAACTCATATGGGTCAAGAAAACCCGGGAAAAGAACAGCAATTATTCATGTACCTGGTAGGAACATTTCAATCCAGCGCATGGATTGCATTAGGCAAGATGAAAAATCCAATGACTGATAAGATTGAAAGAAATCTTGAACAGGCATCCTATTATATTGATTTATTGGGTATGCTCCAGTCAAAAACGAAAGGTAATGTATCAGAATATGAGGAACAAATGCTCATTAACACGGTTAGTGAACTCAAAATGAATTTTATAGATGAACAAAAAAATACAAATAGCCCTGCGGGGACTAAAGAACAAGAATCTGAAGATTCAACAGGAGAAGAAGAATGATCCATTCTGATTATATCCGCATGAATCGTATCCTTGCGGCTCTTGTTTTTCTCGTATCATTCATTGTTTATTTTGATACCATGGCGCCCACTGTTTCCTATTGGGATTGTGGTGAATTTATTGCTGTATCCCATACGCTGGGCGTTCCTCATCCACCGGGAAGTCCGTTTTTCCTCCTTTTGGGTCGGGTGGCATCCATGCTCCCCATTAATGATGATATTGCATTTCGGGTCAATATTTTATCTCCTCTGTCCAGTGCATTTGCAGTGATGTTTCTTTATTTGATCATTGTTCAGGTTGTCACCCATTGGCGTGGAAAACTGGAATCTATCATGGATGCCCTGGTTGCGTTTGGCGGTGGAATCGTTGGATCGCTGACCTTTGCATTTACGGATAGCCACTGGTTTAATGCGGTAGAAGCAGAAGTATATGCTTTCAGTACGTTTTTTACAGCTATTGTCGTCTGGCTTATTCTACACTGGAGCGAAAAAGCAGATGAAAAAGGTCATGAGAGATATATTCTTATTATTTCATACATGATAGGTCTAGCAACAGGCCTCCATCTACTAAATCTTTTAACTCTGCCATTCGTTGCTCTGATTATCTATTTTAGAAAATACAAATTCGAATGGTTGTCCTTTGGAATTACAGTGGCCATTACTGGTGTTGCATTTTTTGTAATTCATAATGTCATTATTAAAGGTATGCCAAAAATAGCTGCATCTATTGGAGTGCTATCTACAGGGTTTCTGATTCTTGTTGTTTTTGGGGGAATGGTATGGGCTGTTGCGAACCAGAAAAAACTGATCTCGGTCGCCCTCACGTCCATGGTCCTTGTTCTTATAGGGTATTCTACCTACGCTTTAATTTTTATCCGTTCTAACCAAAATCCTGGGATTGATGAAAATGATCCTGAAACAGTTGAAGCATTTATTTCTTATCTCGAGCGGGAACAATACGGTGACGTGGGAATGTTCCCGAGACGGTTCAAAGGTATTCAGCCAATTCATGAAGTGGTTGGCTACCCAGAAGGTCCAGGAAGGCAATTCTCTCCTGCCCAGAGAAGTGATTACAGAGGGCATGAACCGGAAAAACAGTGGAAGTATTTCTGGGACTACCAGATCCGAAAAATGTATAACCGGTATTTCCTGTGGCAGTTTGTGGGTCGGGGACCTGCTTCAGATCCAAATGTATTTACCATGGGTGCAAATAATCGGGAAGACGGTATTGATCTAACTCAATTTGGTCTTCCATTGGCCTTTGTGCTCGGTATCATCGGTATGTTCTACCATGCCTACCGTGATGAGAGGATGGCTTTTTCTGTTATGGCCCTGTTTATCATGACTGGCTATGCTGTTATATTATATCTGAACCAGGATGACCCACAGCCTAGGGAAAGGGATTATTCTTATGTGGGAAGTTTTTTTGCCTTTTCGATCTGGATTGGAATCGGCACAGCTGGGATAAGTGAATGGATCGCAAAATATATTAAGAATAGGGAACTGAGCAAACGGTTTATAACACTAGCTTTAATCCTGCAGATTATTTTTATACCAACTGCCATGGCCAGTGCCAATTATCATTCACACGACCGATCAGGAAATTTTGTTGCCTGGGATTACAGTTATAATATTCTCCAGTCCTGTGAACCCAATGGAGTTATCTTTACCAACGGCGATAATGATACCTTCCCGCTCTGGTATCTCCAGGAAGTCGAAAAAGTAAGAACGGACGTTGCGGTAGTGAATTTGAGCCTGCTGAATACACCCTGGTACATAAAACAGTGGCGAGACAAACGACCCAAGGAAACCCGATTCATTACACTTACAAACCGGCAAATTGACCAGCTTACATCAAGCCTCCAGCGTTGGGAAAAACAAAAAGTGAAGGTCCCAGTTTTCAATGATCCTGAAAATGAAGAAGGGTTCATAGAATGGGAGATGAAACCTACCTATAGTGGACAGGCTCTCAGGGTTCAGGACATGATGATTATGCGGATTATTAACGATGCTGCTTGGAGGATTCCGATCTATTTTGCAGTCACAGTATCCCAGCAAAATCGAATCGGTTTAGACCAGTACATGGATATGCAGGGCCTTACATTTCAGCTCAAGAGCCACAAGACAAAAGCTGTAGATGCTGACAAGATGTATAAAAATCTGATGACCGATATAGGTCCGGTGACATGGTCAACACAGTTTAACCAGGCGGACTTTAATGTTACAGATCCAATTTTATCAGAGTCTAAGGGTAACTTAGATCAAAACATGATAGATGGCAGTTATTTAAACTGGTCTAGGGAATATCAACCAGGGTACATGTTTCGAAACCTGGGCAATGAACAGGTCTTTTTTAATAAACAGACAATGCGCCTACTCCAGAATTACCGCAGTGCCTATATGCAGCTGGCAGTTACATATTATATGGATTACCAGAGGCAGGACCGGAAGAAAAAGAACAGGTCGAAAGAAAAATTAGCTGATCTAAAGAAAAAGATCATTCATACACTGGATAAAATGGAACAGAATATTCCAGGAAATACAATTTCTATCCAGTCTGAGGATCTTCATTATCAGGTCGCCCGTATCTATGGTGATCTGGATGAAAAAGAATCTATGAAAAACATCATGGGAAAACTAGTTAACCGGGAAAATGGCCGTCCCTTAAACAGGGTTGAATATGCGAACACCTTCTACAAAGAGTTGGAAGATACTGATAGGGCTCTGATGATTTTGGAAGATATGAGAGCAAATTATTTACAATTGGAAGGGATGGTAAAAACACGCGGATACAGTAAAAAATCTGTAAAAAAAGGCGAGTGGGCTCGCTGGCAAAAAGCGTACCCGGAAATTGTTTCTTCTCTTGTTTTTATCTATAGAGAAAATAACAGGTTTACTGATGCTGAACTGATTCTTTCTGACTGGGTGGACAGAAACCCCACCGATAAAAATGCTAAAAATATGTTGGATGAGGTTCGCTCCGGCGGATAATTAACACAGGTCGAAATGACCGAACAACGTCCAACAGTTTCAATTATTATACCCCATTGGAATGGCATTGAAACTCTTTCAGAATGCATTGATTCCCTTTTGAAGTCTACATTTGAATCCTATGAAGTTATTGTTGCTGATAATGCATCAAGCGATGGCAGCCAGGCATGGATCAAGGAATCCCATCCACATATCAAACTGGTAGAGAATGATCGGAACTACGGCTATGCTGGTGGATGCAACCGGGGTGCAGACAAGGCATCCGGTGAGTTTCTAGTGTTCTTAAATAATGATACTATTCAAAAATCAGATTGGCTCCATTATCTGGTTGAACTAATGGAAAAAGACAATACCATAGCTGCAGTTCAGCCAAAGATTCTCAACTATTATCAAAAAAAGATGTTTGATTATGCCGGGGGTTCTGGCGGGTATATGGATATGTTTTGCTTTCCTTATGCCCGAGGCCGCCTGTTTTTAGAGCAGGAGGAGGATCAAGGGCAGTATAATGATGCTAAAAAATGTTTCTGGGCTTCCGGGACAGCCATTATGGTTCGAAAAGAATTATTTGTAGAAGCGGGGAAATTTGATGAAATATTTTTTGCACATATGGAAGAGATTGATCTCTGTTGGCGTCTGCAGGCCATGGGGCATCATGTATGGGTAGAACCACAATCGATCGTATATCATAAGAATGCAGTGTCATTGCCCATGCATACCCATCGTAAATATTACCTGAACCACCGAAATTCTTTATTAATGCTGTTGAGCAATTTTTCAGTTCCAGTAGCATTCTACGTGGGTTTTATACGAATCATGCTTGAGTTTATTGCGGTTGGGTATGCAGTTATAAAACTGGATTGGAACCATGCGACAGGTATCCTTAAATCTTTAATCTGGATTCTTTTTCATCCGTTTACCATATTGAAAAAAAGATCACGTTTTAAAAAGATCCGGATAATAAAGGATATAAACATGATGAATAAACTGTCACGCACATCTGTTGTTATAGGGCACTATCTAGGCGGGAAAAAAACCTACTTGGAAATAGAATCCAACGCAGACTGATACACATACCGACGATCTGGATCTAACTCTTTCATATCTTTTAAGAGTTCTGTTCGACCCAGCATGGAAAGTATTTCTGCGATCTTATCCGATTGGGCTTTCATAAAATACTGAGTGTGGTTGTCGCGTCCTAAATCTCGATAGGATTGTTCGAGCCCATCCAACATAGTATTCACTTCTTCTAACACTCCGTCCATATCTCCTTCCTTAAACAGATCCATTGCAATGTACCATGCCAAACGGGCTTTTCGAAGCCCTATGTTTCGATTTAGATTATCCACTAGTGTAACCCGGGATCCCCAGCCCTTTTTATACTCTGATGAAGACCCGCGCAGTGCGATATCTCGAGCCAGTTCAAATGAACTGTTGCCGCCGTTAAACTCATAGGTATCAATCTCTCCCGCGAGAAGCAAGTGGGCATAGAAGGCAAGAAACCCGGTCAAGGGTTCGAAAAGCACAGGGTCATAATAGAGACTGCTCCCGGAATTATAATAGAACTGGACACTTTTATCAAAATAGCGAAGATCTCCTCCATTGGAAAAGAGGATCTGACAGTTATAGATAGATTCATTCCCTTTTTCGGTCACTCCTTCAAAAATGATCTGGATATAAACGGGAATTTCAAGATCAACGTAGTTGTCATCCCAGGTTGTACTGAGAAAGAACCGTTTTATATCATTTTTCAGGTTTAGTATTTCTTGTTTTTCTTCACTTCGTAAAAGGCGATCATCGAGGGTAATCTCAACGGAAGTGTATTGTCCAAAAACTTTATTTATAAAAAAAACAAATGTAATGAAGAATGTGATTCTTTTTGCCATGACCCGAAATTGATAAGAACGATTTTTCTTTCCAAGGTGTTTGTATCTATTCTATCTAGGTAATTTACAGGATGGCGAACATCAAAGATTTATTAAAATCTGCTGGGTGTCAACCTGCCCACTCTATTCTAAATGTTGCTGGAGAACTAGGGAAAAAAGAAAATATGCAAGTTTATGTCGTGGGAGGGTTTGTTAGAGATCTGATTATGGGGAAACCATTGAATGATATTGATATCATGACGGTGGGTGAAGGTATCCCTTTTGCTGAAAAACTAGCACATAAACTGAGGCTCAAGAAAGTTGTTCCTTTTAAAAAGTTTGGGACAGCGATGATCCCAAATAAAGAAATTCAAATCGAAGTTGCAACGGCCCGCACAGAATCCTATGCCGAGAATTCCCGTAAGCCATCCAAAGTGGTGTATACAGACTTAAAAGGAGATCTACTGCGAAGGGATTTTACAATCAATGCCATGGCTATGGATATTCATCCAGACAGGTTTGGCGAGCTAACGGATCCCTTTGGCGGAATCCCAGATATAGAAAAAAGGATTATTAGAACTCCGCTGGACCCGGATGAAACATTTTCTGAAGATCCGTTACGCATGATGCGAGCCGCATATTTTTCATCTAAACTAGGGTTTGAAATTGAAAAAAAATGCCTAAAATCCATTCAACAACAATCACAAAGAATCGAAATAGTTTCCTGGGAACGTATTCGGGATGAATTCATTAAAGTACTGGTGACGGAAGAACCATCAATAGGATTGGTCATTATGCAAAAAACTGGACTTATGGAAACAGTCTTTCCTGAAATTCATGCCATGTATGGGATGGAGCAGACATCAGAGTGGCACCACAAGGATATTTTTTCCCATACGCTGCAGGTGGTGGATAATGCTGCACAATTATCTCCTAAAATGGAAATTCGGTTTGCTGCATTGGTTCACGATATAGCAAAACCTAAGACCCGCAGAATTGATAAAAGGAAAGGATATACGTTTCATGGGCACGATGCCATTGGTGAAGGAATGCTGGATACAGTAGCAAGCAGGATGAAACTTTCTAACACTCTGAAACAATATTTAAAAAAATTAACCTTGCTTCATTTACGTCCCATTGCACTGGTAAAAGATATTGTAACAGATTCTGCTGTGAGACGGTTGATGGTTGCAGCGGGCGATGACTTAGATGACCTGATGACGCTTTGCAGGGCAGATATCACCACCAAAAATCCCAAACGAGTAAAACAGTATTTAAAAAATTTTGAAATGGTAGAAAAAAAGATGGCAAACGTAATAGAACGTGATGCAATGAAAACATTTCAATCGCCCGTAAGGGGTTCAGAAATCATGGCTGTAAGTGGACTCGATGAAGGCCGAAAAATTGGAATGATCAAAAAAGCCATTGAAGAAGCAATCTTGGATTGTAAAATAGATAACACACATGCAGCAGCCCTTCGGTTCCTTATGGAAATAAAAGACAATTATATTAAAGAAAGCACTTAAATTTCCATTCAGACTAGTCTTGAGCTTTGATTCGAATTAAATAGAAACTTTCTTTTTTATAACACGTCTATACATTATGAAAATTTTCCCCGTCATACTCTCTCTGGGTTCGATTATTTCAGAAATAAATGCGCAGGGCTATACCTTGGATGATTGTATTCGGACTGCTCTTGAAGGGAAAAAAACTGTTCTTTCTGCAGAGCTGGGAGTTGTCTCTGCAACAAAAGGTCTTGCAGGTTCCTATAGCGGTTTGTTACCATCGCTTCGAGCCACTACCAGCGCAGGACAGACACAGTTTCCAGAACAGGAAAGCGTCACAATTAATTATGAAACTCTTAGTTTGGATACAACAAAGACCAACCATTTTAATAATCTATCTGCTGGAGTTTCCCTGAATCAAACTATTTATGATGGTGGTCGATCTTTCAATCAGGTTAAACAGGCTAGAACAAATTTAGACATTGCCAGACTAAACCAACGACTGACCAAGATCCAAGTCATCCAGAATGTGATAAAATCTTACTATGGACTGTTGCAGGCACAGAAATTGTTGGATGTAGCTGAAAAGAACCTTGAAATGTCAAACCAGCAAATTTCTCTTGTAAATAAACAATTTGATCTTGGTGTGGTAAAGCGGACGGACCTGTTAAAAGCTGAAGTAGCTCAGGGACAGGCGCGGGTGGATGTACTTAATAAGAAAACCAGTCTTGAAAATTCCCGGCGGATTTTATTTAATGATATGGGCCTTCAAGATTTTGGTCAGTCTATTACTGCAATGGATGATGAATGGGTAGTACCATCCATCCCATCCAGTTCCGATGTGCTGAAGTTATTAAAAAATCAGAATCCCAATCTTTTAATCTCCCAGGAACGGATTAACCTGGGTGATTTGTCCTATAAGCTGGTGAGAGGATTGAGGCTTCCTTCATTGAATTCATCTATGAATTACTCGGCAAATGGAGAGACCAGTGATGAATTAATGGATGCCTTAAAAGATGAATGGTCCTTGGGGATGAATCTATCGGTGAGTTTTCCGATTTATACTGGGAACAGCCTATCCATGCAGCAGCAGCAGGCCAAATTATCCAAACAGCAATCGGAATATTCCTATATTACCTTATTAAATGATCTCCGTGTCCAAGCAGAATTGATCCGCGAATCTTTAAATAATTATGCTGATATCATTCCATTAAACGAGGCAATTGTAGCTTCGGCAGAAGAAGATTTAAAATTGGTACGTGAACGATACAGCCTGGGATCTGCGACCATACTGGAAGTGTTAGATGCTCAGGTATCCCTGATACGCTCCAATTCAACCCTGATTAATACTATCCATGATGCTAGGATGCAGGAAGCCAGTTTAAAAGCATTGCTTGGCACTTTGGATATGGAATATAAACTAGAAGAAGAATGAAATGTTAAATACACTAAAAAAGAAAAAAGTATGGATTCCTTTGGTAATCCTGATCATAGGTATCACCGGGTATTTCAAAACGGTTGGAAACTCTGATGAAGACATATTTGTGGATGCAGAGTTAGTAGAATTGCGCGATATTATTCATAAAGTGAATGCCAGCGGAAAAATTCAGCCGGAAGAAGAAGTGCAAATTACATCCACAATTACGGGGTGGATCACAGAGATCACAGTTATGGAAGGAGATACTGTTGAACCAGGCCAGCACCTGATCAGCATTGATGAAAAACAAATTCGTCCCCGCTACAATAATGCGCTATCACAGGTCAAATCGTCAGAAGCCAACCTAAGGAAGGTTAAATCTCAGATGGACCGAACAAAATCCCTTTTTTCTCAGAATTTGATTTCCAAGCAGGAACTGGAACAGATCGAAGCATCCTACCAGATAGCGTTGAGTCAATCAGAACAGTCCAATGCAAATTTATTATCTGCAGAAGATGAACTTTCGAAGACACGGTTAACGGCACCTAAATATGGTATTGTTACCAGCCTAACAAAAGAAGAAGGTGAAATGGCCGTAGGCGGCATGTTCAATCCAGGAGTACTCATGACCGTTGCCGACCTAAGCAGAATGGAAGTTGAGGTAGATGTAAATGAGAATGATGTGGTCAATATTGAAGTTGGTGATACATCTGAAATTGAAATTGATGCATATCCGGATACGGTATTTTTCGGGGTTATCA
>Ga0208765_1000570_pt1 | contig 24353 bp, 18 predicted proteins | sample ETNtaG_2_FD_185783 | JGI IMG/M metagenome (GOLD analysis project Ga0208765, IMG submission 185783) | Marine microbial and viral communities from oxygen minimum zone, Eastern Pacific Ocean - ETNP201406SV203 (SPAdes) (version 2) | ecosystem: Environmental > Aquatic > Marine > Oceanic ...
CCATTTAAAAGAGTCAGCAATTCTTACATCAAACACATCGGGGATTCCGCTCAACGATCTTACTAAAGCTTTACCCGATGAAGTAAGGCAACGATTCATGATCACCCACTTTTTTAATCCACCGAGATATATGCAGCTTTTGGAACTTGTTCGGGGCAATGAGACATCGGATGATACATACAACACCATGATAGAGTTTGGTGAATCCGTTCTAGGAAAAGGAATAGTCCACGCCAAGGATACTCCAAACTTTATTGGTAATAGAATTGGTATCTATGGTATGATGGTAGCCGTAAATCTTGCCATTGAGCAAGGGCTTACTATTGAAGAAGTGGATAAACTCACTGGCCCGATTTCAGGCCGTCCAAAGAGTGCCACGTTTCGTACTGCAGATGTAGTGGGGCTTGATACTCTAGTAAATGTTTCACTCACCACTTATGACAAGGCACCGGAAGACGAAGAGCGGAACATGTTCAAAATTCCGGATATTCTCAATACGTTGATTGAATCAAATCGGCTCGGTCAAAAAACAAAAGCAGGTTTTTATAAGAAAAACGAAGACCGATCGATTCATTCTGTTGATTTTAAAACAGGCGAATACTCTCCAATGGGACTGGTTCGTTTTGATTGCTTCAGAATAGCCAAGGGCCGGCAGAAACTAGCCGATAAAATGATCGCACTCTGTTACGGGGACGACCGTGGTAGCAAGTTTGTGTGGGAAGTCACCGCCAGATCACTGATCTACAGTGCTAACCGAGTCCCAGAAATATCGGATGATATTGTCAACATTGATAATGCCCTGAAATGGGGGTATGCCTGGGAAGCAGGTCCCTTTGAAGGCTGGGATGCTATTGGTGTACGCAGGGCTGTTGATCGGATGCAATCCGAAGGTAAAAAGGTGCCCGCATGGGTTTTAGAGATGCTTGAAATGGGCCGAGAAACATTTTACTGCACTAAAAATGGTGTCCGGACATACTGGTGCCCGATCGGCAAGCATCCTGTTATCATTGAACAAAATTCAAAAATATTGAACCTTGCACTCCACAAATCTGCCGGAAATACACTAAAACGTGACCTTAGCGCAAGTGTGAATGATCTGGGAGATGGTGTCTTAAATGTAGAGTTCCACTCCATTCTTCAGCCTACACTTCACCCTATAGACAGCTCCTATGTGGAAATGATTAATTATGCAATCGATCTAATTGAAAAGGGGGATTACAGAGCCATGGTTCTGGGACACCAGGGCGCTAATTTTTCAGCCGGGGCTAACCTGAACCTGCTACTGGAGCTGAGCCAGAATGAACAATGGGAAGCACTGGACCTTGCAGTGAAAACATTGCAGGATACAACCCAGAGAATCCGGTTCTCATCTGGACCCGTAGTAGCGGCACCGTTTCAGCTAACGCTGGGCGGTGGTGTTGAAATTGTTCAGCCTGCCGCTCATAGGGTTGTTGCGGCGGAAACATACATGGGACTTGTAGAAGTTGGTGTTGGTCTCATACCTGGCGGCAGCGGAAACCTTCGGATGATCTTGAATGCTATGGATGGTGGTACAGGACGAATGGGCGCTTTTCAGAAAATACAAAAAACATTTGAAACTGTAGGCTTCGCTAAAATTGCAACCAGTGCAGATAAAGCTAAGCATCTAGGCTATTTGAAGAAAGATGATACGATTGTATTAAACCGTGACCATTTGATCAAAACTGCAAAAGATAAAGCGCTTGAGCTTGCTGATGGTTATGATCCACCGGCATACAGGGATGATTTAAAATTACCGGGTGCCGGCGGAAGAACCGCCATGGCTATGGCGCTGAAGGGGTTCAAGATGCAGGGTAAAATCTCTGAGCATGATGTTAAGATCGGAGAAAAACTTGCCTATGTTTTAACGGGCGGAGATAAGGCAGGGCTTACTAAATCAGTGGATGAACAATATATACTTGATATTGAGCGGGAAGCATTTGTTTCACTGGCGGGAGAAAAACTGTCCCAGGATCGCATAGAGTATATGCTTAAAAAAGGTAAACCCTTAAGAAACTGATTCTTCGCAAAAGAAACAAATAATAAAACCTTACTTTTATAAAATAAGAATTCTTTTGGGATTATGTACTAGTCTCTTGGAAGTCGCTTCAGGTTCTTTTCATGGAAAAGATTCTCATCCAGTCCTGAATCTACTTTTATATCAGAAAACATCACTTCAGTAGAATGGTGGTTCTGGGTATCCCTGACAAACACTCGATTGATCACCTGGTAGTCTCCTATGTGTCTGTATCCAAATTCTTTCGTCTTATGGAGTTTTTCCCTTTTATCAAAAGAGTTTTCCTTCACAGTGGTTAAGGTGGACTTATCAACCCAGGAAATATGCTTTGTATAGGACGACTTTGCTTTCTTTTTTGGGATAATTTCCAACACATAACAGTCTATTCCATTTACTGGTTCATCTTCCATCCGATTATAATGATTTTCATTCAGTTCCCGGCTTGAGAGGTCTTCATAGCTAAGATCTGATCCCATAAATGCATCACCTTTTTTCTTTGATGAGATTCGACGCACTTTTTTAAAAGCCGGCAACCACATTCGCATTTCATCATCCCTATCATCATGTTCAATTTTTAGAAAAGCGACACCTTTATCATCTTTTGGCTCTAAAAACCAGATGATCTGCTTTTTATTTCCATCCATAGATTTTGAGATCATGGTATGTGTACGTGTTTTACCCCTGGAGTTGGTAAGAATCATTTTGGTTGTATTAGTCAGATCTTTGGGTGCTGGCCGTTCATCAACCATTTTAGCGATCTCGTATCCTGACTGAGCAAGCAATACACCTGTCAACAGTATGAAAATAATTAAATATCTCATGTCAATTTCCCCTTTCAATTAAACGATGTTTTAGCAATTCTGCTATAGATGATAACAGCGTCAAGGTTCCCATTGAAGTTGAGATCATGGCAAACACCATCAAACCCCCGATGTATTGTACCGGTACAAACGCAGAAAATAGCAGGGCGCCAAACCCCATATTTGAACCTGCATCCAGGATAATTGGATAACCCACATCCTTAATAACTTCACGGCTCAGTTGATCTTCATGGACTGTTTGTGATAATCTACGAAATTGTGAAATGAAATGGATTGCAAAATCAACACCAACACCAATAATGATTGCCGAAAGTATTGCAGTTATATGGTTTAAGGATACATTGAAGTGTCCCATAAGCCCAAAATTTAAAATAACAGCAGCGGTCAGCGGAATGACAGCCAGGAAACCCCACAGGATACGTTTGAAAAATATGGAAGCTATTATGCCAATGAGTATTAAGGAAAAAAGTATACTTAATGATGAAGATTGTATAATCAATATTACCATATCACGAATAACAACAATCATTCCAGTCACGTCTATGTTCAGATTTTCGTTGAAGTAGGTGGTGATATAATTCGAAATGGAGACAACGAACGAAAATACTTCGTCTGTGGTCATTACTGTACTGAGTGCTGTAATCAGTCCAACAGTATAATCATAATCTATCATAGCAGAAAAATCTTCGGGATCTCCAGACATAGAATACATGGTAAAAAGGTTATTTACTTTTTCACGGCTTTGTGGAATAGATTCATACTTCAGGCTATCATCCATAACCGTACGGTGCATCTGTTTTACCACATCTGCAATAGAATATGTAACCACGATTTTTTTGTTCTTTTCTACAAACACCTGCAGTGAATCCATTTTTCGTAAAATACCAGGATCCTTTATGTCGCCTTCCACTCGAATTCTGAGGTCCATGGTTCCTGTCATTTCCTGATCCATAAAATCCATGCTATCTCTTATTTCTGTTCCAGGTTTAAAAAAGCTGGCTACATTTACATCTACCGTAATGTTATAGAAACCTGCTAGCCCGAAAAAAACCAATAAAAGCCCTATCGAAAAAACATATTTTGGGTATTTTAGTACGACTTCGCCAATGCGACCAACCAACATCTCAAAAACACTAGCCTGGGCTATTGCTCTTGATTTATGGTCCCATTTTTTAAGACTAATCACAGCAGGTAGCATCAGAGAACTTAAAAACCATGCCCAACCAATCCCTACTGAGATGCAGAAACCGTATCCAACTAGAGGCTCTAAAGGGGATGAAATCATGGTTAAAAACGCAGCTATCGTAGTAATACTTGTTAAAAATATAGGAATCAATAATGAATCCATGGTTGATGCCACAGCAGTTTTAACATTTTTTCCAGACCTCATTTCACGAAAAAATTTTGTTACCACGTGAACACCATCAGAGTTTGCAATGGTCAAGAGGATGATCGGCATAGACGTATTCAGCAATGCAAAAAGAAACCGATCAGACCCAGTAATGTTGTAGACCCAACCCATGAAACCCATCATGGACACCAAGGAAAATACAATTACCATCAAAACCATAATCACGCCGGGGAAACTTCTCAAGTTTAATAAAAGAATCATGACCATAATGCACATGCCTATCTTAATCAAGGACTGCACATCTTTTCGAATTAGCTGGGGAACTGAACCTGTGACATAAGCGGTACCACCAAAATGGATTTGATAATTATTTACTATAGCATCAGCCGCAGTTACAATATCATTTCTGAATGTGTCCAATCCCACATCATCATAGGGCTGAACGATTGTTAGAAGATAATCTTCTCCTTTACTGACCAACTGCTTTTTAATATTCGGATTTTTATCAAGATAAATTTTGATTTCATCAATTTCCGCATCAGTGAGAGTCTGGGCGCTTTGCAGATCATCTATCTCCATAAAACCTTCAATATTATCGATCCGGGTAAAAGTACTGATACTGATAACATCATCCACACTGGGTAAGGTTTCTAACTCTTCAGATAAACTCCATAAATCTGCCAATGCCTGGGGTTTATAAACTGATTCACCATCACGACCAAAAGCGATGAAAATTATTTCTGTGCTGCCAAACTCATCCTGAACAGCATCCCAGGTAATTTTTGAATTCAAATCTTTTGGCAGCATTTTCATCATATCATCATCTATGACTAAAAACCTTACGCCAGATCCCATGATGAGAGTTGCTATGAGTGACAGGATAATTGTTCGCTTGGAATGATTCAGTGCTTGGTCAATAAACCATTGTCGGATTGGGGAGTTGGTGATACCAGAATTCATATGTTTAAATATAATATTTTTTCAATAATACCGTATGATTCTTATGTATCACGGGAATGCATTTGGCACCAATCACCATAAAAGGGAATCAGTGTTAATAAATTGTACTAATTATTAGTTATTGAGTACATATTGGAGTAAGAGAACAACATCTGAGTTATTGACCAATCCATCTCCATTATAATCAGCAGGTGGTGTGGGTGAATACCCAAATCCGGATGCCATATCGGCCACCATTAGAATATCCATTACATCCAGCACTTGGTCAAAATTGACATCGCCAACAGTATATTCAGGGAAATCTCCGCCTAAATAATTTAAAGTGTATTTTTGTGCCCTGGCTATATGCATTTGTCCACCTCCAGCATCATAGCTCCAGACCACTTCGTGATCACTCGTGACTTCAAACATATAGGCATCATCACAATCTGTTATCAATGTATTACCGTTAGGTTGGCGAAAGGCACCACCCTGCATTTGGGTATGGAACCCCCCGGTATGAAACCAAGTAGGGCTATCCGGGCCAAATGGCTGTCCATCATCTAGATAATATGTGCCATCATCATTTAAAGGTGTCACTATCTCGAACACAGCAGAAGAATTATTTGTATAATTATTATTGAATAAGATCAGATTCCCTTCTCCTGGGTATCCTTCAGGTATCCAGTTAACTCCATGCTGGGAGCCTAATAAATGATCAGAACTTGTACCCCTATTATAAGCCTGTGGATTACCCCAACGGTATAGATAATCACCTCCAACTCCGTAGTTACCACCCGTGTGTCCAGCCGCTTCTTCTGTTGTTGTGCTGTGATCAATAATATAGATCTCATCATGGTGTCGTGAAGAAATAACTATTTGATCTAAAGATTCATTGTAGGCTATAGCATTCATATGCTTCCAATCACCATTCGGACCTCCAGGACCATTGTTGCTACCAGCATTCCCATAGTTCACATCCTGTAATTCCGGGTGATCAGCGATCACTCCATAGTTTGACAGGCTGGTATCCACATCTTGAATCAAATGATCCCAGATATGCCATTCCCAGACAATGTTAGCATCATCAGTTCCAGCAGGCTCTACTTCTAGAATTGCTTCTGACCACATCTCATTGAGGGAATTATCGATAGCCTGCCTGCCAACCTCATAGGCTTCATCATCGGTTTTTCTTTCCCATGCAATCACCAGGATGTTCCCATTTGGTAGGGGCTCCACATCATGGTGGTGCTGATAGGTATTATTAGCAATTTCATAGCTCCAGAGTAAATCGCCATTCCAGGAATACTTTGAAATTCCACCACCTACACCACCTGAACCCATAGTAGGGTTCTGAACCCGGTACGGATAAACCAAGGTACTATCAGGCAACAGGTATGGCATACTCGCTACTCCCCTGGGATGGGTCCATTCATTGATCACATCCATATCATTATTTACCAGATATGTGTTGAACGATCCTCCACCGCCTCCACCGCCACCTTGTGTGGGGGAAAAAAGAGTCATACCATTAAACGGCTGCCCTATAAGAATTCCGGATATAGAAATAAATAATATTAAAGTCTTTTTCATCTGGCTATCATAGTTATCTTTTTGCTGTTGTAAATATATTTAATTTAACCAATAGACTTATGTTTAGTCATAAGGTTAAATAATTAATCATTCGATTATAAAACCCTACATAGAAAAGTATAACGAAACTGGCATTAATGACACTTAAACGTATCTCACGGGCATATTTGATTACTGGAAAAACATTCAATTCCTGGTTTTCTCCAATCTTAGCAGGATTGCTAATCTCTTTTTTACGGCTTATAGTAGGCATTGGTAGAATTTTTGATCATGTATTCTTCTGGTCCATCAGGAAACATCTTGATAGTCCAATTGTTATTGTTGGAAATCCAAGGTCAGGTACAACTTTTCTCCATCGCTTCCTAATCAAGCAAGGTATTGGAACTGGTTCTCAGCTCTGGCAAATGATCTATCCTTCTATCTTTATCCAAAAATGTATTAAACCCATACTACCCTTGATGGAAATCATCAGCCCAGCACGACATCATTCCACGGAAGCACATAAAACAAGCCTGACATCGATTGAGACAGATGATGTTTCCCTGTTCTTTCGCTATCTGGATGGATTCTTTTTTTATGGGTTTTTCCTGACCTTTGATGAAGAAGATCTTTTTCATTGGGTAGATCCAAAAATTAGAGATACATCTGCAAGGGACTTTGCCTGGTTTGAATCCATGTGGAAACGAAACCTTAGATCAAACAAAGGTGAACGATATATTGGTAAATTATTCAGCTTGAGCAGCAACCTGCCTGCCTTCCAGAAGCAGTTTCAAGATGCCAAGGTACTTTACATGATTCGTGATCCTCTAAGCGTGATTCCTTCAGGGCTAAGCCTGGTCACAGGTGTCCTTGATAAAAAATTCAATTTCTGGTCCTTGGATGAACACATTAGGAAACGGTTTATTGATCGACTGTATAGGGCACTTGTTGAGCTACTGAAAAGGTTCCATAATGACTGGACAAATAACAATATTGATAAGGGAAAAGTATTTATTGTTCGTTTTGATACTATGATGTCTGATTTTGAGACTTTGATGGATGGAATACTAAACTTCATTAATGTTGAAAAGAATGAGAGCCTTAATAAAGTCATACAGGAGACTGCTGACAGCCAAAGGCAGTATAAAAGTGGCCATAAATATAACTTAGACAAGTTCGGGCTAACCGAAGACCAAATTAGAAGGGACTGTAAAGACATTTACCAAACTTTTTTATCCTGACCCATGAGAAATATTTTCTTATCTATGATTATCCATTGCTTCAGTTTTGGTCTCGACCTGAAGGGTATTGAATCTCTAAAAAACTGGGAGACGCTGCAAGACCAACCCGTGAAAATTGAATGGCAACAATACAAGGGATTTCCCATAAGCAGGGCAGAAAAAATTTTAAATCACGGGATGGGATCTATCGCTGATGCCATTCAGGATTTAGATAATTACCCAAATATATTTGAACGGGTCACAAAAACCCGACGCCTGGATCAAGATATAGTTCAAATAATTCTTAATATGCCATTTCCCTTTGATGGACGTGATTATATTGTTAAGTATAAAATTGAAAATTCTGATGATAGATGGGTATTCTCTTTTTCATCCGTTAAACATCCTGATGGTCCTGTAGTACCAGACCATGTACGTTTACCTAATGCTGCGGGTATATGGGTGTTAGAACGGTTATCATCCAATCAAACAAGGGTGATTTATGCTTGGAATGGAGAACTGTTAGGCAATTTCCCGGAATTTAGTTTAAGTAAGGCCTGGATCACGCAGGGAACTGAAGTCTTAAACTGGTTGGATGAAGCACTCTCAGAAAAGGGCAGATCATGAAAAGGTTAACCATATTTCTGGCCTTTTCTTTCATCTATGGCGGGCTAATTACCCCTGAAGATGGGGCTACGCTTAACCACATCCATGTGCTATTTGAATGGGAGCAATTACCTGAAGCAGATCACTATCAGATTCAGATAAACGAAGATTCCAACTTTTCAAATCCTATTGTTAATACAGATGATAATACCCTAGCCTATATTGAAAAGGACGCTCTTGACTGGAACAGCACTTACTACTGGCGAACGCGACCCGTTTATACTTCGGGGTCTTCGGGTTCATGGACAGACTCGTTTTCATTTACCACTGGGTCTTCCCTTTCATCAACAATTGCTACAACTATCGATGAATCTCAAAATCAATCTGGAGTAACTGTCTTTGGTGCATTCTTTAATTACTTCTCGGCAGCTGTAGATCAAACCGGTAAAGAGATATGGAATTCCGGTGATAATGACTTTGTGTATTACAGCACCAGCGATGTTGGCGATGTGTTTGGATGTTATCTTTTGCCTGGAGCCGAAAATAATCTTCCAGGGATAGAAATCTCTTTCCGTGGCGAAATTATATGGGAAGAGCCAAATGATGAGTTTCTCCATCATGATATCATTCGTCTACCCAATGGAAATTACCTGGGCATTGTTGAAACCAGTTCTCTGGGACCCATCCCAATAGGCGGTTGGACAGCTTCATTCCAGGGATTGGGATTCCAGGCAGATGGCGTAACAGTTGAATTCCCCTGGGAGGGCGATAAATTGGTTGAATGGGATAAGGATACAAAAGATGTGGTCTGGTCCTGGAGTGTTTTTGATCATTTCAATATGTTGGACTACGACCAGTATGGTGGTACCTGGACGGAAGCCTACCTAAGCCTACACTACGATTGGACCCATGTAAACGCTGTGATATTTGACGAAGAAGAAAGTGATATTTATATTTCAACGAGGCATCTTTCACGCATTACAAAGATTGACTATCCTTCTGGCGAAGTACTGTGGAATTTAGGACACCAGATGACATCAGGAGATGTGAACATGGGCACAGACATCGGGTTTAGTTTTCAGCATAGTCTCCAAAAATTGGAGAACGGAAATATTCTTACCTTTGATAATGGTAACCTAGCACCTGAATTTCGCGGTACAGATGAACCCGTATCCCGGGCCATTGAAATTTCAGTAAATGGGTCAGATGCTTCTCTGGTCTGGTCTTATGAACTTCCAACTGAACTCTTTGGTTTCGCATCCGGTAATACCCAAAAACTTGAAAATGGGAATGTCCTTATCACGACTGTCGGTGGTGGCGGACGCAGTCTGGAAGTGAACCTGGCAGGAAGTCTGATCTGGGAAGGGTTGTACAACCTGAGCCTTCCGGATGGTGCTGTGTATAGAGCACATCGCATTCCAGGCCTTTTTCCAGCTGCTTACAGTGTTATGATCGATAATTTTATGGAAAGTGGTGATGATGTGGGTGTTTATATGCCTATTGGTTCATCCGACATTTCTTTCACACTGCATAATGAAGGCAGTTATCCATTAGTTCTTTCATATCATTTAAACGATAATGAAGGATGGTTTGAGTCACAAACAACCGAATTGATACTAGAACCAAATTCAACAGAAACGATATCCTTTACAGGCAATGTTTCAGTGGCTAATGGTGGAAATCCCATAATTCTTACGGTTGTTCCAATTCACCATCCGGAAAGATCAAAAACAATTTCTGTGGATGGCTTTACTTCTCCACTGGCAATTGATGAAGATCTTATTCCAAATTCCTTTAGATTAGATGAGCCATACCCTAATCCGTTTAATCCTGCAACTATCATTCAGTATTCTATTTACAATGAACAAAATATTCTTCTCCAGGTGTTTAATATAAGCGGGCAACTAGTGGAAACATTGGTAAATGGAACTGCTAGTGCTGGTCAGCACAGCATCCTTTGGAGTTCAGGCCAAATTTCAACTGGAATTTATTTTATCAAAATGAGTACCGATCTTCACTGCCAGACCCGGAAAGTCCTTTACCTGAAATAATATGAGAAAACTCACTATAATTATTGTTATTTCTATTTTTAATGAATGGGGCTTTGCACAATGTGATAGCTCCTTTACCTATTTTTCTGAGCTCCCTGATAATGTGACAATCCTGGTTGGTGATAGCTGTTTTTACAATGATGATATTGCTGTTTTAGACAGTATGGTATCCCAGAATAATTTGGATTATAGCTCTTCCCTGGAGCTGGGAACCCAGACCTGGTTTAATGGCCGCCTTCGTTTTTTGGTTGCGGGTAATTATGGGAATAGTTCAGGTGTAAATGATACTATCTATACTTTGCCGGAAAACATTGGAAATCTCACAGACCTTGCTTCACTCTACCTGGAATGGAACAGGATCTCAGAGCTACCTGAATCTTTCAGTGATATGACAGGATTATTTTCCTGTTATCTAAATAACAATGTTTTGACATCCATCGGAGACAGTATTGGCAATCTTTTAAATTTATATTTTCTTGATCTGGGATATAATGAGCTCCCATCTATTCCTGAATCGATCTGCAATCTTGAGAATTTATCCTATCTCTGGCTATTCAATAATAATCTTGAAATCCTTCCGGATTGTTTTTGTAATATGAACCTAGACTGGAATGATGATGATAACGGTGGTTATCCCTATTTTGCAATTGGGGCTAATAATTTATGTGATAGTGTTCCAACATGTGTTTCTGAAAGTGAGCACTTTGAATTGAGCCTGGACCAGTTCTATTATTCCTTTCCGGTATATTCTCCACAGGATTGCGACAGCGCTACAACCTATATTGATAAAGATTTTTTACCATACCAATACAATGTATCGGCACCATACCCGAATCCATTCAATCCAGCAGTTACCCTAAATTTGCATATTCCATATGATCGAAAAATGGATATACGGATCTATGATATAATGGGTAACGAAATAGAAACGATCTCTAGAAATTCCATTTATGAAAAAGGATTGCACTCAATCGTATGGCGTGCCAATAATTATCCTTCCGGAGTGTATTACATAAAATTTTCCGATGGAATAGATGTGAGAATTAGAAAAATGATTTTTATGAAATAATTAATAATGGTTTGGTTTAAAATATTACATCAAATATGAGAAACTTTATTCCTATTCTATGTTTAATCGTATTGACGGATGTGAAAAGTGATCAGCCGCAATTTTTATTTTCCGGCTACGTGGATTTTGCCTATATATCAAGATTGTCTGATCAATCCTTGATCAATATACCTTACAGGATGGGATCCCTAAATTTTGAAAATCAAATGGAAAACCTTTCTTTAAATGGGAATTTTTCTGTTGAGTATCATGTACGGGATGATGCTTATTTCTTAAAATCCAGTGATCCCCAGGATTTTATCCTGGATATGCGGGAGCTTTATATTACATATAATTCTGATAGCTATGAATTTCGCATTGGTAAGCAGATTCACTCTTGGGGAAATGTAGATGAGAATAGCCCCGTGGACAATGCTAGCTCCCTTGATTATTACTACATGTTTTTTGGAGGGACCGAAAGAAAGATGGGGACCCTTTCCGCTGCACTGGATTATTATTTGGGGAATATGAAAATTAAAACAGTATTCTCTCCCTTACATTCAACAAATCGTATACCGCTGGGAGATGATGATTTTCCAATCCAGTTACCTATCTATCCGGATGCTTCAGAAATATTCCCTATTTCCGGTATTCCCTATGAAGGAGGAGTACACGGAACATTCTCAACTCAATTCGGAGATATTTCCGCATCCTATTTCTCTGGATACGATCGTACATTTAATCTTACAGGTGTAAATGTATATGGACATGGAAGTGATATATCATTTCCTTATGTAGATATTCTTTTTGGATATCGAAAAACAGATGTCCTGGGCCTTGGATGTGTTTTTTTAAACGATTGGTTTATTCTCAGGTATGATTTGGGATATTTTTTAACTAAAGATCAAAACAGTTCTATTAATAGAGCAAGTTCCTTTAACCCTATTTATTATGATTCTTTACATTTTTCATATCCGCTCTTGGAGGAATCCAATTACTTACAATCTACTACGCAGATTGAGATTGAATTGCCACTTGATATAAATTTAATTGCACAATACTTCACTCATGATACATTGAATTATTCTTCAGACAGTTTGCCTGTTGATCAAGAAATAAGCATTCCAAACCTTGAAATAGATCCAGAAAATATGACACCGGCTAACTTCTTTACACCGGGTATGGGTGTACCCCTGGCTATTTTAACAAAGAAGGCAATATTTCTCGCGCTTGATAAAGCCTTTATGGGTGATCAGTTAAAAGTAACCTATACATCCATGATGGATATTGCAGACTATACTGGGATTAAGGGTATTGCTGGGTCATTAACGGAAATCAGAATGGAATATTCCTTAACGCAAGACTTACAAAGTCTGCTGAGCCTGACTCTGGTAAATGGATCTAATGAGCACCCAGATGGAGAAAACTATCCATTTACCAGAATGGAAGATTTTTCTCATATCCGTTTCGAATTAAAATATTTTTTCTAAAATTTTTCTGAATTAAAAGTAAAGATTGTGATCTAGGATTATATCTGATAGTTGTTCATTGTCGACCGATGAACTTTTTACATGGAAAATCTAGGCTTCGTTAAATCTTTATAAGAAACGATTTTGTAAAGATCTCTTCTTTTAATCCAATATCGGGTTTGTAAGAATTGATTATCATGACAGTTTTGTTTCCATTTTCTTTTTCCATTATCAGTCTTCCTGGAGTTACAAAACCTTTCTTTTCAATGAAATCAGTCAGGATGAGTGTTTTTTCTTTTTTCGATTCGCTGGTATAATATTCAACTTTACAAATCTGCCAAGATTGGGTATTGACCCATATTTTCCTAGAAAAATACGAACTTTCTTTTTTTGGCCAGGCCATAATTATCTTGCACTGGTTTCCGTCAAGATATTCCGTTCCAAGACTTGCCAGGCTGTCAGTGCCCAGTTTCCTGCTTTCAAGATCTTCATAAATAAAATCTGTATTTAGAAAGGATTTTGATTTTTCTTTTGCTTTAACTCTTTTTGCTTTTTTCAATTTTGGTAGAAAAAACCACTGGTCTGTTTCACCGTTGCGATAGATCCAACTCAATAGTCCTGTCCCTTTTACTATCTTTGGCTTTTGGAAGCGTGCCAGAGATTTTGAACTGTATTTTCCGGAATCATAGTATTTTTCAAATCGAGTAAATTCCCGGACTTTGACTTTTTCTTTTTTCCGTTTTATACGAGTTACCTCAAGTTTTATCTCCATTATGGATGTGTTTGGATTTGGGAGCTGATAAACATTTTTTAAGATCTCACTTGCAGTAAGATCTTGTCCCATGGACCATGAAAAGATCAAAAGTATTACGCCCAGATATTTAATCATCTTCTTTGTCATTTTTTAAAATAAATAAAATTAAGATGGGTGTGAAAATAATACTCAATAGGGAAATTGTGAGATAATCCTGTTTATATTTTAATTCTACATATCCAGTGATCTGAAGACAAATAAATACGTAACTAATTATAAGGATATCAGGATAGAAATCAATTAAATAGTAAACTATATCCTTTAAAGTTTTACTGCCAAGATTCTGAACACCATCGGATGTCCCGATACCAAAAATAATGACAGCACATGTCAGCAGTATCAATAGGGTACTCAGGATCTTATCTTTATTATAGGGAGTCATTGATAAAGAAATTTTGGCTTAAATAAACTGGTAAAGGCTGGCAGGGTTGCCAATGCTCCAAACAAACAAAATGAAATGGATCCCATCACTAGAATTCCAAAGATCCTTACAGGCACAAATACTGAGAATAAAAGTGCTGAAAATCCAATGACAACCGTTAAACCATTAAAAAGGATTCCCTTTCCAGAAATGCGAATCGTATTTGTGATAGCATCATCCATCGAATCACCATCCTTAATATGATCACGTAAATGCCAAAGAAAATGTACCGTATAGTCTACACCCACACCCACCAGGATACAGGTCATTAAGGAAGTTGTTACATTCAAAGGGATATCCATGTATCCCATTAGCCCAAACAACATAGCTACAGAAGCCGCCATGGGAAATGTAGCTAGTAAACCACCCATGAGAGATTTAAAAACAAATGTCATAATCAGAAAAATAATAACTACTGAAAATATCAGGCTGATCAATTGTCCCCTAACTACCATCCGGCTCAACACACCATATATCGCAGCTCCACCTGTGATGCTCATAGGAGATTTATCATAAAAATTGGCTTGTATGAATTGTTCAGTATCTTCAACGATATCTGCGATTGTAAATGTTTGTACTTCTTTTAACCTTAGTAAAATCTGTGTATTTGATGGTTCTTCAATATCATCTAAAATAAGATCAAATTCATCTTCTTCCGCTGCAATTGAATACATAAACATGTATTGAGATATAAGTTCTCTGTCATCCGGAATTATTTCCAGACTAGGGTCACCTCCATTAAACCCAGAATTCATTTTTTTAATTATATCAACGATGGAAAACGTTTTTGTCACAATATCATGCTGGTCTTTGATATGCTTTGTGAGGATTTCAATGTTTTTTAGCACTTCTGGGTCAAAAATATCACCTTCAACCAGAATATTCATTTGAGTAGAGCCTCCAAAGGCTTCACCTATTTTCGTATTAGCAATTCTTAATCGGGATGATTCGGGAAAATAATTATCAGGATTTATATCAACTTTCAACTGCTTAATACCCATTGAAAGCCAAATTCCACCGAATAGCAAAATCACCAAAACTAAAACTCTAAACTGAATAAAAAGGTTACCCATTCCTAATAAAAATTTATTAATCAAATACATGCTCCGATCCTTTGTAAGAAAGTTAGGACGGGGGACAAGCACCAGGACGGATGGAATCAAGATTATGCTTAGAATAAATGCTACTAAAATCCCGAATGAAATAAGAAGGCCCATCTCTCTGGCTCGGGGAAACGTATGAGATAGAAGACTCATAAAGCTAATTATAGTTGTAACCCCTGCCAAAAGAATTGGAATCCCAACCTTGCGGATCGTTCTCCGTAAAATTTGTCCACGGGTTGCCATTAGATCAGACCTTGAATACTCAAAATAATGAGAAACGATATGTATCCCGTAATTATTGGCAATTGCTATAAGCATGACTGGAATTAAGGTACTGCTGAATGCCATGGACATCTCCAGCCACCCCATAACTCCAAATGTCCAAATAATTGAAAAACCTACAACAAAAAATGGAAGAAATACTCCCGCCCAACTCCGAAAAGATAGCATGAGCAAGAATACGCCAAGACCAATTGCAACAGGTGTAAAAACCCGCATATCCCGTTGCATATTTTCAATAATTGTTGCCCGTGTAATGGGTAAACTGGATACAAAATAATTTTCAGAGTTGCTGAATCGATTAACCATTTCAAATATATTTTTTCGAAATTCAAATTCATCATACTCGATAGATGAATTAATGTGTCCAATGAAACACATTATTTTATAATCAGATGAAACCAAATTCCCTATCATTCCAGAATCATTAAGCCTATCTATGAATGCTTGGTGACTTGCCAAATCAAAAGGGATATCAACCAGTAAAGGCTCTATTTCAAATCCATTCTTATCAGGAATAATATGTTTTTGAGTGAAGATGGATGTAACCCTGCTGATAAGGGCTATGGATTCTAGAGAATCCTGAAACGATGCAAGATTTTTTAGGGTGGTATGGGAAAATAGGCTGTCTGATTCAACTGCAATAATGAGAATATCACTACCCGAAAATAATTCGTCCACTTTTTCCATAGACTGGACAATTTCATGGTCCCGAGGCAGCATGGATCGAAGTCCCGGGTCTAGTTCAAGAGTGGATATTTTCCATCCAAGGATGACAGTAATAAAAACTACAGCTGCGATGATCGTCCTTGGATATTGGGCGTCAAAATCAAAAAGCGTGTTTGAAATTCGTCTGAGATTCATATCAATAAAGACAATAAATTTACGGGATTCATATTCAGAATGGAATCCGTTCTCCTGAGATTCACCTTTTTGTAATTTTTATTATGTTTCCTGACATCTTACAGTTTAAAACACCTATCATATTATTTGGAAACGGAGTAATCCCAAAACATCCTGCTGTGTTAAAGAAAATCAGTGAAGCAAATTCTATCCTGTGTGTAGATGGTGGCGCAGATAAACTTGAAAAAATTGGACATTACCCAGATTTAATATTAGGAGATCTTGACTCTCTTATTGATGAACCAGGAAAATATGAATGTGATTTAATTCACTTGGATGATCAGTCCAGGACTGACCTGGAAAAAAGCTTAGAGTGGTGTTGCAGCAGGGGAATAAAAGATCTATCCCTTGTTGGATTTTCTGGAGGACGGGATGACCATACCGTGGCGGTCCTTTGGACTCTTCTATCCTATGTTCATAGAATGAACCTAGTATTATACTCTAATTATTCGACCGTTCAGTGTGCAAAAGATGATGCATCTTTCAATACATTTCCAGGGCAAACCATTTCCATAATACCTACAAATAAGAATGCCATAATCACCACACAGGGATTGAAATTCCCACTCAATAATTCCAGTTTAAATTCACCAGGTCATGGGATTAGTAATGTGGCAGAAGGTGATCAATGTTCCATCCAATCCACGGAATGGGTCTGGGTCTTTTTTAATTTCGCTGAATGAACAAATTCCATTTCCTTGATTGGGGAATCATTCTAACCTATTTCATAGGTTTAATCTGGATTGGCATTATACGTCAGAAGAATAAATCGACATCCCAGAATGATTTTATTCTCTCCGGACGAAGATTGAGCCTGACTGGTTTCGTTGCAACGCTGGTGACCACCTGGTATGGCGCCATTTTAGGTGTTGGAGAGAATACATTTCTATATGGAATTCAAACCTGGTTTATCTTTTCGCTGCCCTATTATCTATTTGCCATTGGGTATGCTTTTTGGATTGCACCCAAAATACGGGAAAAGGGATTGCTGTCCATACCAGATCATTTTCGATCTCATTATGGTGAAGCACCGGGAATCATTTCAGCCATCCTTGTTTCCTTCTTAGCAAGCCCTGCACCATATATCCTGAGCATGGGAATTTTACTGCAATTCATATTCGAGATCAAACTGGGCTTCGCACTAATGATTGCAACACTGTTTAGTATAATTTATATCTGGAACGGCGGGTTTTCAGCAGTAGTTAAAACAGATTTTTTTCAATTCATCTTTATGTTTCTCGGATTTATTTTGTTCTTGGGCTTTTTGTGGGGTGGATTGAATTCTCCAATTGCAATGATAAGATCCTTACCATCAAAGTTTCTCGATCCATTGGGTGGTAATACAGCCCAATACGTATTGGTATGGTTTTTTATCGCGGCATGGACCTTTATAGATCCAGGGTTTTTCCAACGCTGCGCAGCTGCAGATTCTCCTGAAACAGCAAAGAAAGGTATTCTTATTGCAATCTGTTTCTGGGCTGTTTTTGATTGTTTAACCATCTTAAGTGGGCTGTATGCTATAGGACACCTACAAAGCAGTCAGGCCTTATTATCCTACCCCTTACTGGCGGCAGACATTTTACCAATCGGTATCTTCGGATTATTTATAACAGGAATTCTAGCAACCATAATGTCTACCATTGATTCATTGAGTTTGATCAGTGCCATCACCTTTGGCAGAGATATTGTATGGAGGATTCAAAGACCGAAAACAGATTCCAATCCTGTTCCATTAATTAAAAAAGGCCTTGTGATTATTTCTCTCATCTCTATGCTCCTTGCATTTTCACTGCCTTCTGTAGTGAAACTTTTCTACACTCTTGGTTCCGTTTTAATCCCAGGGCTGATTCTTCCATTTATTGTTACATTATGGAAAACTAGGAAAACGATTCCAGATGGTTTTGCAATACAATGGATACTGGTACCCGTATTCATCTCCCTATTTTGGTTTGGTCTATCCACATTTGGGCAAAATCCCTTTCTAAATATTGAACCTTTTTACCCTGGAATGGGTATTTCTATTCTTTATTATCTGGCAATGAATAAAAGGATTAAACATGGCAATTGAAATTGAACAAAAATTCTTAGTAGATGAAAATCCATTTCATCTCGCAAAAAAATCTCTACGAATTAGGCAGGGTTATATTGTCAATGATCAAAACCAAGTGATCCGTGTTCGGGAAAAAGGTGATGATTATTTCCTTACAATTAAGGGTAATAATATAGGTATTTCCAGGTTGGAATTTGATTTCCCCATCTCTAAGGATGATGCAGAACAATTAATGAAGCATTTTTGTCAAACAGCCACCATTGACAAAACCCGTCACTATGTAGAATACAAAGGATTCACCTGGGAAGTGGATGAATTCCATGGTGACAACAATGGATTGGTGGTAGCAGAGATTGAGTTGGAATCAGAAGATGAAGATTTCGAGATCCCTGATTGGGCAGGAGAAGAAGTAACGCCGGATGAACGGTATTATAATATGAATTTGGCCACTAATCCGTTTAAAAATTGGTAAATAGGGTGGGCAGGTCCTATTCCATTTCAGAAGAATATTCTCCCTTGGTTGCAAGACTGTTTAGTTTTGCACGTTTATAAAAAGCATCTTGTGCTACAGAAACTTGTTCTTCTTTCCCTCCCCAGGCTTTTAAAGCAGGTGCCTGGAGAGCACGTCCATAGGAGTAGGTCAGGTTCCATGGACTATTCTCCCCAAGGATTTGGTTCATGGCATTCAGGTGTGCAGTCGCATCTTCATCACTCTGCCCACCGGATAAGAATGCAATACCGGGAACCGCTGATGGTACACAACGTTTTAAAACCGTAACAGTTAATTCTGCCACATCTTCCACACTGGCTTTTTCAGAACATTCATATCCAGATAAAACCATATTGGGTTTAAGCACCATTCCTTCCAGTAGAACATCCTGACCATACAGTTCATAAAAAGTTGAGTGAAGTACTTCTTCCGTAATAACAAAACTGTCTTCAATAGTATGGCTTCCATCCATAAGAATTTCAGGTTCAACAATAGGTACAAGTCCATTTTCCTGGCATAACGCCGCGTACCGTGCCAGCGCATGTGTATTTGCAGTCACGCAGGTACTGCTTGGGAAAGATTCACCAATGGTTATAACAGCCCGCCATTTTGAAAATCGTGCACCCAGATTAAAATACTCTTTTAATCTGGCATCAAGGCCATCCAGACCTTCTGTAATTTTTTCCCCATCACTGCCTGGCAAAGGCTGAGCGCCCTTGTCAACTTTGATCCCAGGGATGACGCCAAGCTTCGTGAGATATGCGGGATATGGAGTTTTGTCTTTTACAGTGGATTGGTGCAGTGTTTCATCAAATAATATCACACCACTGATGAACTCTTCCATTCCAGGAGTGGAAAACAGCATATCACGATAGGCATTTCTATTTGCTTCTGTACTTTCCACACCAATCGAATCAAATCGTTTTGTACAGGTAGGTGTACTCTCATCTGCGGCTAAAATGCCTCGGCCCTTTTCCACCATTGCATTTGCGATCTCAGGTAAGCTATTCCAACTCATTATTTCTCCATTTGATTTATTAATTATTGACCAATGTCGTTTAACATAGTTTTATACCAATCTACAGTTGTATCAAATGGCTTCCCGCCTTTGATTCGTTCAAATTCTATAAGTCTTAATTCTTTATTATGATCATCATCCAGTCCTGCCACACCACTGTTGCCTTTAATTGCCTGTTCAACCCCAAAAAGTGCTGATCTTTTGATCAAATCCAGGTCCTGCTGATTTGGTTTTGCTGACCGGGCAAAATATCCGCTTTTTTGAACCAATGTCTTTTCTGCATCCAATGCCCCGGAGAATTGTTTTGCAAACCATTGTCCCGGATTGATTTCATCCAACCGAACATGATCAAAGGCATCTTTTGGCACTTCTTCACCATGACTTTCCATTTCACGAACAATGGTTTCCAATCCGGCACCTTCGCTTAAGAAAATATTCACACCATCCTTTTCATCCATTCTTTTTTTCAAACGGTCCACTTCTTTTTGAAAATCAAAATCTGTTTCAGGAACATAAACAGCATCCACGTCCCACCTAGATTGATCAATGAGCATTTCAGGGAAAAAAGTGCGTTTCTTCATTTTTTCACGATAATCGTATGCTGTCTGTGCTGTGAGCCAGCCACAGTTTCTTCCCATGACTTCATGTATAATCAACTGCCGGGTACTGGTTGTATTCTCATTGGCAATATTTTCAAAAAACAGTGCTCCTTGTTCAGCCGCTGTCCAGGCACCTAAAGTTTGTGTGATTGGAAAAACATCATTGTCTACGGTTTTAGGCAATCCAACCACGGTTAAATTGTAATTATTCCCATCCAAATATGATGACAATTGTGCTGCCATTGTGTTTGTATCATCTCCACCAATCGTATGTAAAATATCAACTTGATCTTTAATGAGTTGGTTCGTAGCAACTTTTATTGGATCTCCATTTTCCTCAACATATCCCCGTTTGACACAATCATCAGTATTAGTGAGTTTGACGCGGCTATTGCCAATGGGGCTCCCACCAAAGTCGTACAATATTGGGTAATTTGTTTTTACTTTTTCTGGGAACCTTAGGGATTTTCCTTGAAGCAATCCACGGTATCCATTCAAGTAGCCTATCATTTCAGCTTCTGGAGCTAAGTTATTATAGGATTCAATTAATGCTCCAATGGAAGATGAAAGGCAAGGGGCAATCCCACCCGCAGTTAAAAAAGCAATTTTCATATAATGGATTTAAATCTTAGAATTTCCAGAGCGGAAATTAAAAAAAAGAATTGTCCAAATAGGAACCAATTAGTGAAAATAGGTAAAATATATTTATTAATTTTCGAACACTCATAATTTTATTATTGGTAATGGAAAATATACTCTGGAAACCTTCTTCCCCTGAAAAAACCCAAATGGCTCAATTGATTAACCGGATCAATGAAGCATATGGGCTAGGGATGAATTCCTATGATGAATTACATAACTGGTCTATAAATCATATTCCTGATTTCTGGAAGGAGATATGGGATTATTGTGAGATAAAACACTCCGTTTTGTTTTCACAGGTCGTGGATGATGAACACCAAATGCCTGGGGCAAAATGGTTTTCTGGGGCAAAATTAAATTTTTCAGAAAATTTACTTCGGTTCCAGGATGATTATCCTGCGATCCATTTCAAGGGTGAAGGCCAGCCTGTTCGAACCCTTACCTATAAAGAACTCTTTAATGATGTTGAAAAACTGGCACATTCTTTAAAAGAAATTGGAGTACAAAAAGGAGACCGTGTTGCTGGTTTTATCCCAAATATGCCAGAAGCTGTCATTGCAATGCTGGCCACTGCTTCCATTGGAGCAATCTGGAGTTCTTCATCTCCTGATTTTGGGATCAAGGGTGTTTTGGATCGGTTTACCCAGATTGAACCCAAGGTTATTTTTGCTGCGGACGGCTATTTTTATAATGGAAAATCTTTTGATTCCCTGGAAAAATTAAATGGTATCCTGAACAATTTACCAACCGTAGAAAAAGTGGTCGTTGTGGAATACACGGGAGACAATACAGATTTATCTAATATTGCCAATGGAGTACTTTACCAGGAATTTATTTCAAACTCACCCTACCCTCTAGAATTTGAACAGCTTCCATTCGATCATCCCCTTTATATCATGTACTCATCGGGTACAACGGGACTGCCAAAATCAATTGTTCACTCAGCCGGTGGTACATTGATTCAACATTTAAAAGAATTTCATTTCCATTGTAACATGGACAGGGATGATTGCATTTTTTATTTTACTACCTGTGGCTGGATGATGTGGAACTGGCTTGTGTCTTCTTTATCGATTGGATCAACCTTGGTATTATTTGATGGGTCACCTTTTCATCCCGATGGTAATGCAATGTGGAAGATGGCAGAAGAATTAGGCATTACTATCTTTGGTACCAGTGCAAAATTCATAGATGCATGCAAGGATGCAGATATCAAACCAGGAGAAATTGCAAACCTTTCAAAATTACGTACCATTCTATCAACAGGGTCTCCTTTGGTAGACGAGAGTTTCGATTATGTGTATGACCAGGTAAAATCAGATGTGCTTTTAGGATCTATCTCAGGCGGAACTGATATTATTTCATGCTTTGCTTTAGCAAACCCCATGCTCCCTGTTGTTCGTGGAGAACTCCAATGCCGGGGCCTAGGGATGGATGTTCATGCATACAATCCGGCTGGGCAACCCATGGTAAATGAAAAAGGTGAACTGGTATGTTCTTCCGCTTTTCCATCTATGCCGGTTTATTTCTGGAACGATCCAGATGGGATAAAATATCAAAACGCTTATTTCAGTACCTTCCCTGGAATTTGGCATCATGGTGATTTTATCCGTATTTCAGAATATGGCGGTGTAAAAATATTTGGTCGGAGCGATGCTACCTTAAATCCAGGTGGGGTCAGAATCGGTACAGCTGAGATCTATAGGGTTGTTGATGCTATTGAAACCATCGATGACAGTTTGGTGGTCGGACAGGAATGGAATGGGGATCAACGGGTAATTCTATTTGTAATAATGAAAAATTATTATCCATTAAATGATGAAATTATTGATCAGGTTAAATCACAGATACGATTGAACTGTTCCCCAAGGCATGTTCCCGCCAAGGTTATTGAAACAAATGGTATCCCTTATACAATTAATGGGAAAAAAGTTGAGATTGCAGTAAAAAAAATAATCCAGGGTGAAGATGTAACAAACCGAGATGCTCTGGAAAATCCTGATGTATTAGACTACTACCAGAATATTCCTGAATTAAATTCTTAATCTAGACGGCAAAAAATATCCAGCAGATCTTCTACCCTGTTTGAATAATCCTGATTCATTGCCATACCAATAATCTGGGTTAGAATTGAAAAATTAATTTTTTTTTGAACTTGTATAGGTTCCCAACCGTAAGAGCTGCAAAACAAAAAAGGATAAAACCATGAAACAAACAGATAAAAATAAATCATCTTTAGTTGCAGTAACATTGGTAATAGGGACTGTATTTATACTCTCAGTTGTTTATCAGCATTGGACAGTTGAGGATATTATACAGGAACCTTTGGCTTACAATGAAAAAGTGCCAACGAATGAAAATCAATCATTTGAAGAATTAGTCGATGATTTCGATATCGAAGTTGATGTCGTATACTCTTCTGAAAATGAGAATGAGCCAGTTGAGTTATCTTTTTCAGACGCTTTCACCCTTGCCCGTGAAAAGCTTGGCCCAGGATGCACTTTTGTCTGGAATGATAATCTATACACAACCAATCGTGCAGATGATTATCAAATAGATGAATCTGACCATGATAAATATGTATTAGACACTACATCTAACCAATCAACAGCTGCAGTATCAATTACAATTGCACCGTAATGAAGTCTACTGCAACTCCCACAACATCAAGCCCCACATTCGTGGGGCTTGATGTTGTAGAAAGGGTAATTCTACTTTAGAAGTACCATCTTCTTGGTCTGATTGAACTCCCCTGTCTGGATCGTATAGATATATAATCCTGCACTGATCGGCTGGCCACTATTGTTCGTCGCATTCCACAGTAATGACTTGTATCCCGCAGACTGCTGACCATTGACCAGGGTTCTAACCACCCGGCCCATCATGTCAAAGACCGTGATATTCACCATAGCATCTTCAGGA